>OBZI01000693.1_pt1 | contig 10462 bp, 4 predicted proteins | sample 1476911 | NCBI WGS metagenome assembly OBZI01 (sample SAMEA2580238, study PRJEB22360) | human gut metagenome | biome: human gut; feature: human-associated habitat; material: faeces | place: Denmark | collected 2008/2010 | reverse complement strand
CGTCGATAAGCCCCATTTATCAGCAGCGCTGGCGCCAGCCGTATTTATGATATTGATAACAACGAATACATCGACTATGTGTTGAGTTGGGGCCCTATGATTTTGGGCCATGCGAACCCTGAAGTTATCGCTAGCTTGCAAGAGGCGATTCCTCGCGGCACTAGCTACGGCGCGCCTACACTACTAGAAACAGAATTGGCTAAAAAGGTGCAAGCCTTCATGCCATCTATGGAGGTTATCCGCCTCGTTAACTCTGGTACAGAGGCAACTATGAGTGCTTTGCGCGTAGCTCGTGGCTATACTGGTCGCGATCGTATCGTGAAATTCGTTGGCTGTTACCATGGTCATAGCGATGCACTCTTGGTAAAAGCTGGCTCTGGCCTTGCTACCTTCGGTGTACCAGATAGCCCTGGCGTTCCACAAGGTGTAGCAGAAAACACCATAACCTTGCCGTACAATGACTCTGATGCAGTTCGCAAATTATTCGACGAGATTGGTGATACTATTGCGGCTATTATCGTAGAACCTGTAGCAGGCAACATGGGCTGTGTGCCTCCAGAACCAGTCTTCCTTGAAACCTTGCGGGAAGTGACTAAGGCTCATGGTGCAGTGTTGATCTTTGACGAAGTTATGTGTGGCTTCCGCGCTAGTAGCGGTGGTGCACAAAAACGTTACAATATTAAACCTGACCTTACATGCCTAGGTAAAATCGTTGGCGGTGGCATGCCACTCGCTGTATTTGGTGGCTCTCGTGAGATTATGAACCAAATCGCACCAGCTGGTCCTATTTACCAAGCCGGTACATTAAGCGGTAACCCGATTGCCGTAACATCTGGTCTTGCAACGCTTTCCATTTTGCAACGAGATCCAACTATCTTTAAACAAGTAGAAGATGCAACCATAGCCCTTTGTGAAGGCTTTGAACGCTTGGCTGCACAATACAATGTGCCTGTTGTCGTGCAACGGGTAGGCTCCATGTTCACCATCTTCTTCACTGATAAACCAGTTAAGAACTTTGATGATGCAGCGTCTTGCAACGAAGAACAATTTAAAATGTTCTTCCACCATAACTTGAGCCATGGTATTTACTATGCGCCAAGTCCTTATGAAAGCAACTTTGTATCTATTTGCCACAAGAGCAGTGAAATCGAACGCACATTAGCCGTTGCTGATGAAGCTTTCAAAAAAATCAGTGATACACTACTATAAAGATTAGTGATACACTACTATAAAAATCAGTGATACATTATTATAAAAGTATATAGTTTGTAGTTGTTTATGTATCGATACAGGTGATGAACATGCAGTTTTACAAGAACTTAAAGCGTGCTCGCGTGCGCATGGGCAAAAGCCAAATCGAAGTAGCAAAGGCCGTAGGTATCAGTAATGCGGCACTTTCAAATTACGAAACAGGGTATCGCGAACCAGATTTAGATACACTCTGTGCCCTGTCTCGCTATTATGGATTGACCTTGGATGAGCTGCTAGATGTAAATGGAAAACAACACGAGCCCATCTATGATCTCAGTCCTGTACTCAAAAATAAATACATCGCCTATAAAGGTGAAGTATTCGAGTTGAAAGACTCACAAAAACGTGCGCTCTTGCGCGAGCTAGACAATCTATTTACTAAATTTGAGAAATCAAAGGTAGAAGATAAAAGTAGTAAGCCGAAAACGTACAAACATGGGAACCCACATATCAATCGGGCGGGCCTAGCTAATAGTGCTGGTAGTCTGGCAGCACGACGAAATATAAAATAGTGCTATACTACATTGTAGATTGAGTGGAACATGTTTATTTGAACAACTTAATTAGAACAATTATAAAAGCACCATCTATCTTAATGGGAAACGACATATAAGTCGGACCTAGATAGATGGTGCTTATTTTTATTGTCATTGACATGTTGCTAAGTTAAGGAATTATTTTTTGCGTTAAATATAAATAAAATATTAAAATATTTAATATTCTATTGTAAAAAAAAGATAATTTAATATATAATTTACTTTATAAAGAAAGGAGAGGAATTAATGAGAGTTGTATGTATTGCAGCAAGTTGTGTTAGCTTGCTGACCACATTCGGTACGATGCCTACTATTGCGGCTGAAGTATCCAACCCATTTATACAACAAGAAGCGGCCCGAGCCGATGCTTCATTACGCCAACGTGCAGAAGCACCAATGACTGGGGCTGCTTTGCCGCGCTCAGAATCTGGCTATACAGGTTTAGATAAAGTGCCAATGAAGTCATTACCTAAGGAAAGTACATCTTTTGCAATAGAGCATATTGTGGTGAATTCCTCAGAACCAGTGTTACAAAAATATAAAAATCGATTGCAGGTATATAACCATAATCGCATTGGAACTGAGGGTATTCAGTTTTTACAAAAGGAATTACAAGAGCAACTGTTATCTGATGGGTACATTACGAGTCAAGTAGTCGTACCAAATCAAGATTTACAGTCTGGCACACTCACTTTTGAAATTATGCCTGGCTATGTAGAGGATATTGTTCTTACAAATCCTAAAGCACGTACCAATTGGCGAAGTGCTTTTCCTGTGAGACCAGGTTATGTATTACGTCGACAAGCTCTTGAGCAAGGGATTGACCAAATGCGTAATGTACCAGGTCAAGATATTAAGATGACTATAGAGCCAGGTACAAAACCATTACATTCTATTGTTAAGCTTACCGTTGAGCAAAAAGGTTTTGTACACGGCTCTTTGATGTTAGATAATTCTGGGAATAAATCAACAGGGACGTATCAAGGAGCTGTATTTTTATCTTTTAGTCAACTGGCAGGACTCAATGACGTATTAACTACTAGCTTTACAAAAGACATCAGTCATCATGATGATGGACATGGATCAAAACAATATGCGGTTAGCTATTCTGTTCCTGACGGAAATCGTACGTATCGTATTTCAACGTACAAATATAGCTATAATCAATTGGTATTCATGCCAAATGCGTTTCGTTCTTCTGGCACTACGCAAGGTACAGAATTTGCAGTAGAGCAAGTATTAAATAGAACAAGTCGCTCTAAGACTTCGGCTGTAGCTAAAGTCATTCATAAGGAGCGTCACAATTATTTAGATGATGTAGAGCTTGGTGTACAAGAGCAACATACAACCGCTGTCGAGGTGGGTTTATCTCATCGTCAATATAGTGGGAATACTGTATCCGATGTTTATCTATTCTATCGACAAGGTATTAATGGATTGGGTGCTCAAGTACGGAGTTGGGAAGGCTTGTCAGATAATCCTACTACACTATATAAAATGGCAGGCTTAGAAGGTCAAGTTCAAACGGGTGTTCGTATGGGTCATAAGCAAGGTATGTATACGATGCGTTTTAGAAGCCAGTTTACAGACCAACGCTTATTTGGTACCGAACAATTTAGTATTGGTGGTCGTTATTCTGTACGAGGCTTTAGTGGAGAAGAAACCTTAAGAGGAGATTCTGGCTATTTCGTACAAAATGAATGGGCATTACCATTTAGAAAGCAACAAGTCACCCCTTATGTAGGTGTAGATATCGGCCATGTATGGGGCCCATCTACAGAAACGCAAGTAGGTAATACCTTGGTTGGTGGCGTAGTCGGGGTTCGCGGAACAGTTGGTGATGCTGTAAATTACGATGTATCACTGGGAACCCCTATTAAGAAACCAGACGGTTTTGATACAGATACGCGTGTGTGGGCCTTTAGAGGCAGTTATCAGTTTTAAGTGTTGTAATCTAGTGCAGCTAGGCCATTACATGATGAATGGTATGTACTAGAAGAGGAGAGTAATATGAATATAAGAAAGCATACAGCAGTAGCTATCTTTGCTGCATTGTTAGCGACTAACTCTGCACCATGGATTCCTATGGCCCTTGCTAATCCTGTTGTACCTGATCAAGGTAAATTAGGACCCAAAATAGAAGAAGCTAGAAATGGCATGACTGTCGTTAATATTAATACACCTAATGATAAAGGGTTATCACATAACCAATATAATGCATTCAATGTAGATGAAAAGGGTCTTATTTTAAACAATGCGAATCGCCCTGTGAATACAGAGCTCGCAGGATATATCATGGGAAATCCTAATTTAGTAGGCCCTACAGCCAATACCATTTTGAATGAAGTAACTGGCACAAGCTCTACATCCATGAATGGTGCTCTTGAAGTAGCCGGTAATAAGGCACATGTTATCGTTGCCAATCCTAATGGTATTTCAGTTAATAATGGCACATTTATTAATGCAAGTAGCGCTACACTCACAACAGGTAATCCAATAATTAATAATGGTAGTGTTACAGGCTATAATGTACAAAAAGGTGTTATTACAGTTGGTGAAAAAGGTCTTAATGCCTCTAAAACAGCACGTACAGATATGCTTGCTGAGGCTGTAAAGCTCAATGGTAAAGTTTGGGCTCAAGATGCTCAAGTTGTAACGGGTAAGAATGATATTTCCGTAGATGCTACTGGTAAAGTTACAAATACTCACAAAACTGGTGAATCGAGTCAAGTCGGCCTTGATGTAGCTGCTATTGGTGGTATGTATGCTAATAGTATGTACTTGGTGGGTACCAACGAAGGCTTTGGTGTTAATAACCAAGGCGTATTATCTGCACAAAACAAACTAACCATAGATAGTACTGGTAAGTTGCAAAATACAGGTACGATTGCTGCTACAGATGCCAATATTACAACCAAAAGTCTAGAGCAGATGAATAAGGGTAAACTTTATGTAGATACAGCAAAGATTACTACTGACTCTGTAATACAAACTGGTAATGCTACGACTAAAGAAGCACCTGTTATGATTGCCCAAAAAGATTTGTCTATAGCGACAAAATCTATTGTTAATACAGATGGTAGTGTAATCAAAGCAGAAGGTAAATTACAGCTTGGTAAAACGATGGATGAGAAAGGTACAGTGTCCGGTAAAATGGATAGTGTAGTAAATACTGCATCAACCATTGAGTTTGGTCAAGGTGGAGCTTTACTTGCGAAATCTGTAGATAATAAAAATGGTGGTATTACCCTTAAGCGTGTAGCTATAGAGGGTAAAGAGCATGTCAAAAACGAAGTAGCTCCATCCGGTAGTATTAAGCGTTATCAATTGTCTGAGGAACGAATTTATGGACATGATGATGAAATTCCAAAAGATAAAGTAGTTGTACACTCTTCTGAGAATCTACAACTTTCCATAAATGGTAAACATCATGATAGTTGGACTAAGTATGAATATGATCGTACACGTGAGGAAGATGTAGTAGATACATCTAATCCTGGACGAATCATTTCTGGCGGTAATTTACATGTGGATGTAGATCATATGGTGAATGAAGCTAGTCAAATTAGTGCTGCTGGCGATATTACTGGTACTGTAGGTCATTATGAACAAAGTAATCCGAAAGGTAATGAATATATAACTGAAGAGGGTACAGCTACAAGTTATAGCCGTCATCATAAAAACGGGTGGGATACTACCAATATTCGTGAAGCGAAGTATAAGAATACTAAGGTGAATCCTAAAGATGTACCTGTTGCCGTATATGGCGGTCATGTAGAAAATAGTAAAAGTGATACCACAGTAGATGCATCTCTATTAAATAGTATGAGTCAGTTATCGACGAACCCTAATACATCGTATGTGATTGAAACAGATCCAAACTTTACAAATCGCCGCAACTTCTTATCTTCTGATTACGTATTATCTCGTCTTAAATTAGACCCTATGAATATACAAAAACGGTTGGGTGATGGCTACTATGAGCAGCAACTCGTTATGCAAGAGATTATGCGTCAAACCGGTAAAAGTAGACTTCAATCTGGTCTTTCCGCAGAAGAACAATATCGCCAATTGATGGATGCAGGGATTAGTGTAACTAAATCTCAATCTATTGTATTAGGTCGAGGTTTAACCGAGGCTGAGCAAAAAAATCTTAAAGAAGATGTAGTGCTCCTAGTAAGTAAGTCTGTTGTATTACCAAATGGCAAAACTGAAACTGTGCTAGTGCCGACTCTATATTTAGCACCAACTACAAAACGAGTAGAAGGTGGCGCTAATTTGCAGGCCCAATCGATTAACCTTTCTGTTGATACTATGCATAATAGTGGTAGCATTGTAGCGGATAAGGATGTGACTCTTACTGGTAATTCCATTTACAATGATAATGGTCTTATTAAAGGTAACACGGCTACGGTTACAGCAAATGACGAAGTTCGTAATACACAAGGCACTATTATGGGCAATGATACAGTCTCTGTGTATGCTAAGAAAGACGTTGTTAATGAAGGTGGCACAATTACACAAACTAATACAGCAGGCTCCACAAAGGTTGTTGCGGGGCGTGATGTGATTAATAAAGGCGTGCAGTACGAGGCTGGTAATAGCAAGGTTGAGTGGAATAGTAGCAATAACCGCCGTGAAACGATAACTGGTGTAGATCAAGGCCGTATTGGTGGTGCTGGTCAAACAACAGTAGTAGCAGGTCGAGATGTATCTATGGAGGCAGGTATTGTCTCCTCTGATGTGAATACAACTGTTACGGCAGGTCGCAATGTAACGATGAAAGCAATGAATGCTACACATGAGCTTGAAGAACATCGTTTTGATAAAGGTAAATCTGGTGGTGGACACTCTCAAACGACTCAGTCTCATGATCTTGTTAAAGCTCAATCATCTGTTGGTAGTAGTATCGAAGGTAAAAATGTTTCTGTTGTAGCCTCTGATACAGTACAACTTGAAGGCAGTCAACTATTAGCGGCAGATACAGTGAAAGTATCTGGTAATACGGTTGCATTAAATACCGCAAAAGCTAATAGTACAGTTAATCATGTGTATCTAGATAAAAAGAAAAGCTTAGTAAAACGTGAAAGTACAAATGCTGTCGATGATGTAACAAGCACATCTGTAACTGGTTCTACGGTAAGTGGTAAAGATATAACCATTACAAGTACTCAAGATGTAACAGGTCAATCTGCTCAAATTTTGGGCGAGAATACTGTATCTGTTACCGCTGGTGGTAAGGTAGAATTGGGCGCAGATAAAGATGTTACTGATGGTTCCAGTGTATATCGTCATAAAAAATCTGGCTTGCTTGGTGGTGCAAGTATAGGTTTCTCTATTGGTAAAGAAAAACACAATATTGATGAAGCAAACCATGAAGAGGATACTGTACGAAATACACTTGCTAGTACTAAGGGTACTGTTACTGTTAAGGCAAATGATACAGTTCATCTTACAAGTGCAGATATTGTTGCTAAAGAAGGTGCTGTGTTAGAAGGTTCTGCCGTTACATTGGATGGAAATATAGATTATAACCACATATCCCATGATGAACGCTACAAAAAAACTGGTCTTACCGTATCCTTAGGTGGTGCAATAGCAAATACACTTACAAATACTACACGTACAATAAAACAAGCAGGTGGCCGTGATGATAAACGGTTAGCCGCACTTGAACTCAATGAAGCGCGTAAACAATTGCAAGATGGATATGAAGCAGTAGATGCAGCTTTACATGGAGAAAAAATACGCGATGCTGTAACAGGTAAAGTTGATAAAGTAGATGGTAAAGTTAAACGAGGCGCTAAAAATATTGATGATGCTATAAACTTATCTGTAAGCATTGGTAGCACTTCTAGAAAACAAGGGCAAGTAGTAGATACAAATACATATCAAGGTGGTACTCTTGTTAGTGAAAATGATGTACACATTATAGCTCGTGATGCTCAGCAAAGTGGTATTGGTTTAACTGGTGAAACAGTAGAGGCTAAAAAATTAGTATTAGATAGCGCTAGTGATATTAATCTTGGGGCTGGCAAGAATACTGTAGATGTTAATAATGCTTATAAAAGCTCTGGGTGGAGTGTTGGAGCAGGTATTAGCTTAACTGGTGGTGGCCTTCTAGACATTAATGCAAGTGGTCATATGGCTCGTCAAAATGGGGATACCCATCAAGAAAGTTATGTACCTACTAAGATTAAAGCGGCTCAATTAGCACAGCTTAAAGCAAAACGAGATACAAATATTATTGGTTCTACTGTGTCTGGTAAAAAGGTAGAAGTAGACACAGGCCGTGATTTACATATTCAAAGCTTACAAGATGTAGATAACTTTAAAGAACATAGTAAGTCTGCGGGATTCTCTGTGTCCTCTAAACCTAACTTCAAAAATCCAACTGGTAGTATCAATGCTAGTGTAGGCCGAATTGATAGCAAGTGGAAAAGCGTAACAGAACAAGCCGGTATTTATGCTGGAGAAGAGGGCTACGATGTTAATGTAGGTAATAATACTACATTAGAGGGTGCTGTAATTAAAAGTGATGCTCCAAAAGCTAAGAATAAATTGACTACCAAATCTCTAGAGATGAAGGACATCAAAAACGAAGCTGAGTATACATATAGCAACAATGGTATCGGCTATAACTACTATGGCAGTAAAAAGAAACTGGAAGAGATGAAGACCAAGGATAAAAAAGGCTATGATAAGATCTATAATAATATCGGTCTAGTTCCAAACTTAGGTGTAGGATCTAAAGGTAAAGCAAGCTCTACTACTCAATCTGCTATTTCTGATGGTATACTGTCTGTAGATGGTAAAGAAATTGATACTAAAACTATTAACACGAATACAGAAAATACATTACATCAATTAGATAAGATTTTCGATAAAAAGAAAATTGAAGAACGTCAAGAATTAGCACGTCTATTCTCTAAAAATGCATTTGAACAACTACATAACTGGCAACCAACAACGAAAGATGGCAAAATCGCTAAATCTATTGCACATGGCATCATAGGTGAAGTAGCAGCGCGCATGGCTGGTAATACACCGGGTAGCGGATTTAAAGCTACTATGACTAATGAGATGTTAATTAGTGAAATTAATAAAGTGGCTAAACATGATCCAGCTGTAGCACAATGGTTGAGTGCTGCCGTTGGTGGTGTGGTTAATAAGGCTAGTGGGGAAAATGCAAATGCTGGCTCGGCAGTTGCATCTTATGCTACAAAGTGGAATGAAGATCTTGTTTGGAATGCAGGAGTGTCAAATAGAATATCCTCTTTAGCTTCAGCGAGTAAAGGTGCTTTTGGCTTAGTAAAAAATGCATCACCAGTTTTAAATGCTGGTGATTTAGTAAGTACTCCTCTTGTAACTGGTGCGGGCGAGCCTACTACTTTTGATGAAAATACAATGGCTAATATTCCTGGCACTGCATTTTATAGAGGTAAAATAACTTCTGGTGTTGAAGCAGGCGGGACATTGATGGAGCGTGTTGACGATAGCTCCATTGAAACTGGAGAGGCTCCTGTATATAGTGGTCCATGGGCTATAACAGTATCTTATCCTGGTACTTCATTACGGGTTCAAGAAAATTATAATTTAGATAGTGGATTTCAGGCTATTAATGTATATCATGCAGCAGATGGAAATACATATAAAGATACCGGTGAATATGATAGTCTTGGTCGCCGATATTTTAGAGGCATAAGCACATCGGGGTCAACTATATTCACAGGACGTGTTATTGGTCCTGATGGTACAGATAATTGGGTAGATATTGGTTCTGATGGCAATTCTCCGTTTTCTAGATTGCAAAACATATCAACAGGCCAGGTTGTACATTCAACACATACTGAAGGTGATGCAATATTTGTAGATAATCCAAATGATAATTTGGTATTTAATACTCATACTAATTCTTTTCAATCAACGTTAACTGGGAAAACGATTTCTACAACAGTTGCACTACACTATGCAGACGAACGATTGAGTCCGGAATCGTCATTTACAATAGATGAAATTAGAGCTGGGAGTCCATTACCTGATGGGATTCATTTTGCAAATAAATATCAGGATAAGAGTAAGGCTAAATCTATATCGGAAGAAAATTCTAAGAAAAATTTAGATAATCTTAATAGAAACTCTGATAATAAAAATAAGAATGATAATAAGTCTAATACTAATTTATCTAGTGGATTATATTCTGTAAATGATCGAATTAAGAGGGTTTATAACTCCTTGAAGGAGTTAAAGTCATTACCTAAAGGTTTTAGGAGTTACCAAAAAGATAAATTAAATATAAAAAATGAGGATGGTCTCGGTAAACAATTAAAAGAAGATGTAGGGGGCGATTGGAAAAAAATATATGACCATGGGAAAGATATTAATGGAAATGATATAGAAATCCATTATTTCCAAAATAGAAATGGACAAATATTTAATCCAAAGATAAAAAGAATTAATGGTGAATCGGTAAATCGAAAGCTAGAATAAATTAGTGGACAGAGGTATAAGTATGGTTTATTTTAAAAATAAAAAAAGTTTAGATACATTTTTAATGGTCTTTATATTGGGTGCTGTTAAGGCATATAGACGAAATTATACTGATTTGACCATTCTAGAGTATTACATATTTAGTATGTTAATTCGATTAATGTGTAGAAAAGCACATCTGTCCG
>OBZI01000692.1_pt1 | contig 10462 bp, 9 predicted proteins | sample 1476911 | NCBI WGS metagenome assembly OBZI01 (sample SAMEA2580238, study PRJEB22360) | human gut metagenome | biome: human gut; feature: human-associated habitat; material: faeces | place: Denmark | collected 2008/2010 | reverse complement strand
TTCGAACCCAAACAATTCGAATGTTAGTCTCTTCTTTGCAGGGAGGCAAGACATGCTGACAAAATATGCCCTTGTGGCAATCATCGTACTGTGTTGTACAGTACTGGGATTCACGCTGATGGTAGGTGACTCGTTGTGTGAGTTGAGTATCAGAGAACGTGGTATGGAGTTTAAGGCAGTTCTCGCTTACGAATCGAAGAAGTAGCCACCACGCGGGGGTAAAACCCCGCGTACTGAATTGTGATGGTTTGGTCTCCTGCACCCTTTTTTAAAATTTATATTTTTTATGTGAATATATAGTCTCTATTTATTATTATGAATTTCAAATGAAAATCATTAATTTATTCATAATGTAAATGTTTTATTGGCTGATATATATCACAGATAATTTTTAAAATATGCGTAAATATCCTTTAAGTTTACTGAAGGATAAAAATATTGTGACTTTTTTTGATTTCTGGGGAAAAACCCGACGCGGCGAGAAAGACGGGGGCGACGACTATCACCTTCTTTGCTGGCATTCGCTGGATGTAGCCGCGATGGGCTATTTAATGGTTAAAAGAAATTGCTTCGGGCTGGCTGATTATTTTCGTCAATTAGGGATTTCTGACAAGGAACAGGCGGCTCAATTTTTCGCCTGGTTGCTGTGCTGGCACGATATTGGAAAATTTGCCCGCTCTTTTCAACAACTTTACCTGCCCCCTGAACTCAAGATTCAGGAAGGTGCCAGAAAAAATTACGAAAAAATCTCTCATTCAACGCTGGGCTACTGGTTGTGGAATCATTATTTAAGTGAATGTCAGGAGTTACTTCCTTCATCTTCGCTCTCTCCGCGCAAACTTAGGCGAGTGATAGAAATGTGGATGCCCGTGACGACAGGGCATCATGGTCAGCCCCCTGATCGTATGGATGAATTGGATAATTTTCTGCCTGAAGACAAAGCTGCAGCACGAGATTTTCTCCTTGAAATCAAACCACTGTTTCCGCTCATAGAGATCCCCGCATTCTGGGATGATGATGAGGGCATTGAACTTATAAAACACCTTTCCTGGTATATCTCTGCAACCGTCGTGCTCGCAGACTGGACGGGTTCGTCAACGCGATTTTTTCCACGCGTCGCACACCCAATGGATATTAAAGGTTACTGGCAGAAAACTTTAATTCAGGCTCAAAACGCCTTAACCGTCTTTCCTCTAAAAGCAAAAGTCGCGCCTTTCAACGGAATTAATACGCTGTTTCCTTTTATTGAGAATCCGACACCGTTACAGCAAAAGGTGCTGGATCTGGATATCAGCCAGCAAGGACCGCAGTTATTTATTCTGGAAGATGTGACTGGCGCAGGTAAAACAGAAGCGGCGCTTATCCTGGCGCACAGGTTGATAGCTGCGGGGAAAGCTCAGGGGCTGTTTTTTGGTCTGCCAACAATGGCAACGGCCAATGCCATGTACGATCGGCTGGTCAAAACCTGGCTTGCTTTCTATTCGCCAGAATCCCGCCCCAGCCTGGTGCTGGCACATAGTGCCCGCACATTAATGGACCGCTTTAATGAATCACTCTGGTCTGGTGATTTAGTCGGGTCAGAAGAACCGGATGAACAAACGTTCAGTCAGGGATGTGCGGCCTGGTTTGCCGACAGTAACAAGAAGGCGTTGCTGGCTGAAATTGGCGTCGGCACGCTGGATCAGGCGATGATGGCGGTGATGCCGTTCAAACATAATAATCTGCGGCTTCTGGGGCTGAGTAACAAAATCCTGCTGGCTGATGAGATCCACGCCTGTGACGCTTACATGTCGTGCATTCTTGAAGGGTTGATCGAGCGGCAGGCGCGTGGCGGAAACAGCGTTATTTTGCTTTCTGCCACGTTATCTCAACAGCAGCGCGACAAACTCGTCGCTGCCTTTGCGCGGGGTACAGAGGGCCAGCAAGAAGCTCCGTTCCTGGAAAAGGATGATTACCCCTGGCTGACGCATGTCACGAAATCCGATGTGAACTCACACCGGGTAGCGACGCGCAAAGACGTTGAGCGTAGCGTCAGCGTGGGTTGGCTTCATAGTGAACAAGAGTGTATTGCGCGTATCGAATCGGCGGTAAGTCAGGGGAAATGCATCGCCTGGATCCGGAATTCTGTCGATGACGCTATTAAGGTTCATCGTCAGCTGCTTGCCCGCGGCGTCATTCCTGCTTCCAGCCTTTCACTTTTTCATAGCCGCTTTGCTTTTAGCGATCGCCAGCGAATTGAAACGGAGACACTGGCACGCTTTGGTAAATATTGTAGTTTACAGAGAGCGTCGCAAGTCATTGTTTGTACACAAGTAATTGAGCAAAGCGTGGATATTGACCTGGACGAAATGATCTCCGACCTGGCCCCTGTTGATTTGCTGATTCAGCGAGCAGGACGATTACAGCGGCATATCCGCGATATTAATGGTCAGTTAAAGCGTGACGGAAAGGACGAGCGTTCCCCCCCTGAATTGCTGATTCTGGCTCCCGTCTGGGACGACTCTCCTGGCGACGAATGGTTTGGCAGTGCCATGCGTAACAGTGCATTTGTCTATCCCGATCATGGGCGAATCTGGCTGACGCAGCGTGTGCTGCGTGAGCAAGGTGCTATTCAGATGCCACACGCAGCCCGGCTTCTTATTGAATCCGTCTACGGTGAGGACGTGGTAATGCCGGAAGGATTTGCCCGCAGCGAGCAGGAGCAAGTGGGCAAATATTACTGCGATCGCGCAATGGCTAAAAAGTTTGTGCTGAACTTCAGGCCCGGCTATGCCGCCAATATCAACGATTACCTCCCGGAAAAACTGTCGACACGTCTGGCTGAGGAGTCTGTTTCCCTGTGGCTGGCTACCTGTATTGACGGTGTGGTGAAGCCTTATGCCACCGGTGCTCACGCATGGGAAATGAGCGTTGTCAGAGTGCGCCGAAGCTGGTGGAAAAAACATCGGGATGAGTTTTCTTTACTGGAGGGAGAGGCGTTCAGGCTGTGGTGCATTGAACAGCGACAAGATCCGGAGATGGCAAACGTGATTTTAGTCAACGATGACGAAAGTTGCGGGTATTCGGCTACGGAAGGATTGATTGGCAAGGTTGGTTGAGATGTCTGCGACAGGACTCTCTGAATAGTTGATACACCGAAAAGGATGGAAAGATGGACAACCGACCTGGGATGGTCTTTTTTACGAGAGGATGCGTATGAACTCGTTTTCACTTCTGACAACCCCGTGGTTGCCTGTTCGTTTTAAAGACGGAACGACAGGCAAGCTGGCACCAGTCGATCTGGCTGATGAAAATGTTGTCGATATCGCTGCGCCGCGGGCAGATCTCCAGGGTGCGGTATGGCAGTTTTTGCTGGGGCTACTACAAACCAGCTTCGCGCCAAAAGATCATCGTCGTTGGGATGATATCTGGGAAGACGGACTGGAAGCTGAAAAGCTACGGGAAGCATTGCAGTCATTAGAACATGCTTTCCAGTTTGGGCCAGATTCCCCTTCATTTATGCAGGATTTCGAGGCGCTCAAGGGAGATAAAGTTCAGGTCGCTTCGCTACTGCCTGAGATTCCCGGCGCTCAAACAACGAAGTTTAATAAAGACCACTTTATTAAGCGTGGCGTGACTGAACACGTATGCCCTCATTGTTCCGCGTTAGCTCTGTTCTCCCTACAGTTAAATGCGCCATCAGGCGGCAAAGGCTATCGCACCGGTTTGCGCGGCGGTGGGCCGATGACCACTCTGATTGAATTACAGGAATATCAAGGCAATCAACAAACGCCCTTGTGGCGCAAACTGTGGCCCAATGTGATGCCGCAGGATGAAGCCGACTTACCGCTACCCAAAAAATTTGACGATCTGGTTTTCCCCTGGCTTGGCCCGACGCGAACCAGCGAACTGGCCGGTGCGGTGGTAACCCATGATCAGGTCAATAAACTCCAGGCTTACTGGGGAATGCCGCGCCGTATTCGTATTGATTTTAATACCACGACAGTCGGCAACTGCGATATTTGCGGTGAACAGAGCGACGCGCTCCTGAGCCTGATGACGACCAAAAATTACGGTGCGAATTATGCCATGTGGCAGCATCCCTTAACGCCTTACCGTATACCACTTAAAGAGGGTGGCGAGTTTTACTCGGTCAAACCACAACCGGGCGGTTTAATCTGGCGCGACTGGTTAGGCCTTATCGAAACGGGTAAATCAGAAAACAATACGGAACTTCCCGCGCTGGTGGTGAAACTCTTTAATGCCAGCAGTCTGAAACAGGCAAAAGTAGGCCTGTGGGGATTTGGCTATGATTTCGACAACATGAAAGCGCGCTGTTGGTACGAACACCATTTCCCGCTGCTGCTCAAGAAAAAAGAAGGCCAGATACCGAAACTGCGTCTGGCTGCGCAAACGGCTTCACGGATTCTAAGTCTGTTACGAAGTGCATTGAAAGAAGCGTGGTTCTCCGATCCAAAAGGTGCACGGGGTGATTTCAGTTTTGTGGATATCGACTTCTGGAACAAAACTCAGCATCGCTTCCTGAGGTTAGTGCGCCAAATTGAAGAAGGTCAGGATGCGGACGAATTACTCGGCAAATGGCAAAAGGAAATTTGGTTATTCGCGCGTCAGGATTTTGACGAGCGTGTATTCACCAATCCATATGAGCCTGTTGATTTGAAACGCGTTATGACCGCGCGCAAGAAATATTTCACAACATCGGCGGAGAAGCAAAGTGCTAAAGCCGCCAGGGAGAAAAAGCAGGAGGCTGCTGAATGAGTATTGTAAAAGAGGAGCACAAAGCCACGCTGCGCAAATGGCACGAGGAATTGCAGGAGAAACGTGGCGAACGTGCCAGTCTGCGGCGTAGTACGACGGTTAATGATGTTTGTCTGACGGATGGATTTCGCCTGTTTCTGAAGAACAGACAAATAAAGTGGCAGGATGAACCTGAGTGGCGTATCACCGCACTGGCGCTGATAGCCGCAGTTAGCGCCAATGTTAAAGCTATTGATGAACGGCAGCCTTTTGCCGCGCAGCTGGCGGCGGTAATGTCAAAGGGGCGTTTTACTCGTCTGTCGGCAGTAAAAACACCGGATGAATTACTGCGCCAGTTACGCCGCGCAGTCAGATTATTAAACGGTTCCGTCAATCTTGACTCTCTGGCAGAGGGGGTCTTCCGTTGGTGCCAGGAGAGCGACGACCTGCTCAATCATCACCGCCGCCAGCAGCGGCCAACCGAATTTATCCGTATCCGCTGGGCGCTGGAATATTACCAGGCTGGCGACGCCGATAACGAACAAAATCAATAAAGGACTATCTCATGACAACATTTATTCAGCTTCATTTGTTAATCGCTTACCCTGCTGCCAACCTTAACCGTGATGATACCGGTGCGCCAAAAACTGTGGTGCTGGGTGGAGCAACGCGTCTGCGCGTTTCCTCGCAAAGTCTGAAACGTGCGTGGCGCACTTCTGCACTTTTTGAACAGGCACTGGCGGGCCATATTGGTATTCGCAGTGGGCGTATTGCGCGTGAGGCGGCAACTATCCTGATTGAGAAAGGGATTGAAGATAAAAAAGCCATCGAATGGTCGGCAAAAATTGCTGATTATCTTGGGAAAGCTAAAAATGACAAAAAACCAAAAGATCCGCTCACTAACGCCGAAACTGAACAGTTAGTCCATATCAGCCCGGCAGAATTTGACGCCGTAAAAGCGCTGGCCCATCAGCTTGCAGAAGAAAAGCGCGCGCCAAAAGAGGAAGATCTCGCGTTGTTACGCAAAGACCGTATGGCGGTAGATATTGCCATGTTTGGTCGTATGCTGGCGAATAAACCCGAGTTTAATGTTGAAGCCGCCTGCCAGGTAGCGCACGCATTTGGTGTCAGTGAAACGATTGTCGAAGATGATTTTTTCACCGCCGTTGATGATTTGCGCCAGGCTTCTGAAGATGCCGGTGCCGGGCATCTTGGTGAAACCGGATTCGGTTCTGCACTGTTCTACACCTATATCTGCATTGATAAAGATCTGCTGGTCGAAAACCTTGGCGGTGACGAAGCGTTAGCTAATCAGACCATACGTGCCTTTACGGAAGCCGCACTTAAAGTCTCCCCAACCGGCAAACAGAACAGCTTTGCCAGCCGTGCCTACGCCTCCTGGGCGCTGGCAGAAAAAGGCACCGATCAACCGCGTTCTCTGGCGGCAGCTTTCTATGAACCCATTAATGGCACCCGTCAGTTAGAGGTGGCGGTGCAGCGTATTACAACTCTTCGCGAAAATATGAATACGGTCTACGAACAGAAGACCGATTACGCAAGTTTTGACGTGATGAACAAACAGGGAAGCATGAAGGACGTGCTGGACTTTATCTGCGCGTAAGGGGCGGCTTATGAGCCAATATCTGATTTTTCAGCTTCATGGGCCGATGGCATCCTGGGGCGTCGATGCCCCCGGCGAAGTGCGTCATACCCATGAACTGCCTTCGCGCTCAGCATTGCTGGGGCTGCTGGCTGCCGGGGTAGGGATCCGGCGTGATGATACCGAACGCTTAAACGCGTTTAATCGCCACTATTCACTGGTGGTTTGCGCCAGCCGTAACCCGCGCTGGGCACGGGATTATCACACGGTCCAGATGCCAAAAGAGGTGCGTAAAGCACGTTATTTCAGCCGTCGCGAAGAGTTGAGCGACCCTGAGCTTTTGAGCGCGATTATCTCCCGGCGCGACTACTACACCGATGCCTGGTGGATGGTGGCGGTGGCAACAACCCCCGATGCGCCTTACAGCCTCGAACAGTTGCAGGACGGTTTACGCCATCCGGTTTTTCCGCTTTATCTGGGGCGAAAAAGTCATCCGCTGGCGTTACCACTTGCGCCGTTACTGCTCGAAGGCAACGCGTCTGATGTCTTACGTAACGCATACCAACAGTATCAGGATCGTTTCCGCGAACTGAAAGTCTCACTCCCGAAACTTCAGGATGAATGCTGGTGGGAAGGGGAGCACGATGGTTTGGTCGCAAGCAAAATATTACGCCGCCGGGATGTTCCTTTAAATCGTCAGCAGTGGCTGTTTGGGGAACGCACCATCAATCAGGGGCCGTGGCTCAGCAAGGAGGAACCATGTACCTCTCAAGAATAACCTTACATACCGGCCAGCTTTCGCCTGCGCAGTTGCTGCATCTGGTGGATCGCGGTGAATATGTGATGCATCAGTGGTTGTGGGATCTCTTCCCTGGCGGCAAAGAAAGGCAATTTCTTTATCGTCGGGAAGAACTCCAGGGCGCGTTTCGCTTTTTTGTCCTCTCGCAGGAACGCCCGGCGGAAAGTGAAACTTTCACCATCGAATGCCGGTCATTTACGCCCGAGCTGAGTACCGGACAACAACTTTGTTTCAACCTGCGGGCGAATCCAACAATCTGTAAAGCGGGCAAGCGCCACGATCTGCTGATGGAGGCGAAACGGCAGGTGAGGGGACAGGCGGAAGGAAGTGATGTCTGGTTGCATCAACAACAGGCGGCGCTGGACTGGCTGGCAGCGCAGGGGGAAAGAAGTGGTTTTACACTACTGGATACCTCGGTTGATGCCTACCGACAACAACAACTGCGGCGGGAAAACTCCTGGCAACTGATCCAGTTCAGTAGTGTGGATTATACGGGGATGCTTACGGTCACCGATCCTGGGTTATTTCTGCAACGTCTCAGTCAGGGGTATGGCAAAAGCCGGGCGTTCGGTTGTGGTCTGATGCTGATCAAACCTGGAGCAGAGGCGTGACGTTTGTACCGCTGAGCCCGATCCCGTTAAAAGATCGCACCTCCATGATCTTCCTCCAGTACGGTCAAATCGACGTACTGGACGGCGCTTTCGTGCTGATCGACAAAACCGGGATCCGCACGCACATTCCGGTGGGATCGGTCGCCTGCATTATGCTCGAACCGGGAACGAGAGTTTCCCACGCGGCGGTGCATCTGGCCGCCACGGTGGGGACGCTACTGGTCTGGGTCGGTGAAGCGGGTGTTCGCGTCTACTCTTCCGGACAACCCGGTGGGGCGCGTGCTGATAAGTTACTCTACCAGGCAAAGCTGGCTTTAACGGAAGATCTACGCCTGAAGGTGGTGCGCAAAATGTATGAATTACGTTTTCGTGAGCCACCGCCAGCTCGCCGTTCAGTGGAGCAGTTACGGGGAATTGAGGGATCCCGCGTTCGCCAGACGTATGCATTACTGGCGAAACAATATGGTGTGAAATGGAATGGTCGCAAATACGATCCTAAAGACTGGGAAAAAGGCGATGTTGTCAATCGTTGCATCAGTGCTGCCACATCATGCCTGTACGGTATTTCTGAAGCTGCAGTATTAGCTGCGGGATATGCGCCCGCTATTGGTTTTATCCATAGCGGCAAACCGCTTTCATTTGTTTATGACATAGCCGATATCATTAAATTTGATTTGGTTGTGCCAAAGGCATTTGAAATAGCAGCGAGGCAACCCGCAGAACCAGATAAAGAAGTCAGGTTGGCCTGTCGCGATATTTTCCGTAGTAGTAAATTAACGGGCAAGTTAATTCCGTTAATTGAGGAAGTGCTTGCCGCTGGTGAAATTGAACCACCACAACCCGCGCCGGATATGTTACCGCCTGCCATCCCTGAACCTGAAACGTTAGGCGATAGCGGTCATCGAGGACGCGGCGGATGAGTATGATCGTAGTTGTAACGGAAAATGTTCCTCCACGTTTACGTGGACGGCTCGCTATCTGGCTACTGGAAGTGCGTGCCGGTGTGTATGTCGGAGATACATCCAAACGTATTCGGGAGATGATCTGGCAGCAAATCTCTCAACTGGCAGGTTGCGGAAATGTAGTGATGGCTTGGGCGACCAATACCGAGTCAGGTTTTGAATTTCAGACCTGGGGTGAAAATAGACGTATTCCGGTGGATTTGGATGGGTTGCGTTTGGTTTCTTTTCTTCCTGTTGATAATCAATAAGTTATCCGTTCTTTAAAAATAAGGAAATGTTTTAATTTAGTTGGTAGATTGTTGATGCGGAATAAATTTGTTTAAAAACAGTTATGTATGCTTAGTGTGTTCCCCGCGCCAGCGGGGATAAACCGCAACAAAACGCTGGAAGCCGGAACAGATATCTGTGTTCCCCGCGCCAGCGGGGATAAACCGCTTATTGAGTTGGCACAGGAATTACATGAGGAGTGTTCCCCGCGCCAGCGGGGATAAACCGCCGCCGTCGAGTGTAATACCCTGATCCATCGCGTGTTCCCCGCGCCAGCGGGGATAAACCGCAGGATTGAAATACAGCCTCGGCCTGGGACAGGTGTTCCCCGCGCCAGCGGGGATAAACCGAGGCGAGGGAGATCAGAGATCAGGCTATTACAGTGTTCCCCGCGCCAGCGGGGATAAACCGGTGTGGTAATTGGTGGTCTGGCTGGTGGTTTAGTGTTCCCCGCGCCAGCGGGGATAAACCGAGAATCTGGACACTGCATATACCGCAATCCGTGTGTTCCCCGCGCCAGCGGGGATAAACCGCCAGCCGTTCAGTATTGCCGGTGTCAGCAAAAGTGTTCCCCGCGCCAGCGGGGATAAACCGGAAAAGCTACTTTTGTGTTCAACTGATGCATTGTGTTCCCCGCGCCAGCGGGGATAAACCGCCGCGCAAATCCAGCGAGCCGCCGACGCTCAGTGTTCCCCGCGCCAGCGGGGATAAACCGTTGCAAACCGTGGCAAACGCAATTAACAAAAAGTGTTCCCCGCGCCAGCGGGGATAAACCGATTGTTATAATTATTTATTGAAATATCATTCCGTGTTCCCCGCGCCAGCGGGGATAAACCGAATCTATTGTGAATTTGAAATGGTCCAGCACTGTGTTCCCCGCGCCAGCGGGGATAAACCGGGTAAAAACACGGTCTGAACCGACATTCATGTGTGTTCCCCGCATCAGCGGGGATAAACCGGGCGCACTGGATGCGATGATGGATATCACTTAGAATTCCCCGCCCCTGCGGTAGAACTCCCAGCTCCCATTTTCAAACCCATCAAGACGCCTTCGCCAGCTCCTTCACCAACGGTAGCATTATCCGCATAACGTCACGGCAGCGACGTTCTATTCTTCCAGGAAGTGCCTTATCAATATGCTGTTGATTATCCAGTCTTACGTCATGCCAGCTATTTCCCGCAGGGAATGCGGCTGTTTTTGCGCGTTGCTGATAACCATCCTTATTCCCAAGATTCCAGTTAGTCGCTTCCACCGAAAGTACAGCAATGCCCGCTTTGTCGAATATTTCTGCGTCATTACAACACCCAGTGCCTTTCGGATAATTTTTATTCAAACCCGGATTGGTCGTTGCGGCTATTCCGTGACTGCGCGCAATTGCCAGCGCCCTGTCGCGCGTTAATTTCCTTACTGCTTCAGGGGTTTTTACACCGCTGTTGAAATACAATTTATCGCCAACAATTAAGTTATCGAGATTAATCACCAGCA
>OBZI01000690.1_pt1 | contig 10593 bp, 10 predicted proteins | sample 1476911 | NCBI WGS metagenome assembly OBZI01 (sample SAMEA2580238, study PRJEB22360) | human gut metagenome | biome: human gut; feature: human-associated habitat; material: faeces | place: Denmark | collected 2008/2010 | reverse complement strand
CACGTTAAATCATATCAGGCGTAATACCACAACCCTTAAGTTAGCGCTTATGGGAGAGATCCCCGCCACTCTTCGTGTGTCAGGTATCCTCAATGCACCCTTTCCTCTCCAAATAAAAAAGCTCCCGAAGGAGCTTTAAAATACAAGGGATGACTCTTAATCCCACTCAATCCAGTTGTAGACGATACGAAGTGACGGGCGCACAGCGGCAGTCACATCTTCGGTACTAAAGTCGATTGCATCACTGTAGATTTTGCAGTCCAACATTTCAATTGTTGTAGCAGCTTTTGTCACAGCGTTAACCCCGGAAGATTTGGATTCAGGGGTAGCAGCCATCGTGATATCAACATAGTCCTTCGCCGCAATGCGATCCTTAATGAACTGAAGAATATCGCCTTCGATAGTCTCCACGCACTGGACCTGGATTTCCCCAGAGTTTCGAATTGGTCCGTGCTGGTTGAACTTCACACCATTCGGACCATAGTCCTCCACATTCTCTCGAGTCATTTCAGGGATTTGCGACGTGCGAACCAGTACGCTGATATCTTCATGGCCTGCAAAAGTGAGCTGGAATTCAGAAGATACCAGTCGTTCGCCTTTGGCCGCGTTGGCAGTATAGCGGCCCTTAATAAATTTACGGTTTCCCTTAGTGTTATTGTGCCCCATATAAAATCCTTTTACTGGAACGCCCGAACAATATCGGAGCTGTTATATATCGAAGAACCGGTCAACTGGAGGTTGACGGTGTTTTTCAGGAAATATCCATTACTGTCCCTTGGCGCATCGAGATCAAAACTTAAGTCCTGGATGGCGACATCGGTGATGTTGATCCGGCGACCAATGTTTAGCGTCACGCGCTCCGGGATTCGACCACCAACATTGGCCGCTTTTAGTTCCGGGCTAATCATGGCTGTCAACGCGGCGATAGCGCCTGAAACTTCAATGAATGGATTGTTCAAAGCAATGAAAGTTACAGGCAGCGTGAACGTCGGCGGTGTTCCCCCTTCCCAAACCATTAAGCTGTTCCAACGGGTCACCGACGTTGTTTCAGTACCAACCTGCGCAAAACCACTGAAAGCACCAGCAACAGACCCCATGGACATACCGGTAAACGGCGCTTCCCAATTCTGGGCCATGTTCATTGCCGCTCCCTGGCTGATATATCCGGTAACCTGGTACTGAGAGTTCGTTAAAGTAACTTTCAGATATGGCGATACACCGTCAGCCTGGCTGTAAACCCCATAAGCTATAGGAGCCATTCAAGTTAAAGGCCGGAGTTCTCCGGCCTCCTCCTTTAGCCAAGGCGCTTACGGCGCAGTTTCATTGACTTTTTGCGGGCAAGTTTTGCCGCGCCGGTCTGGGCTTTTCGACGCGCTTTTTTCAGCGCCGATTTTTGAGCCGCAGTCAGACGTTTTTTACGCAGGCGTTTACGGATGAGTTTGATCTCACCGTTACGAACAACCTTCTTAAATGCTTCAGTCAGCATTTCATCAGAAGTGCCAGCAACAACAAACGCCGCTTCCAGTTCGTCGCGGTCGTCGCTATCTAAACCAGCGATAGAGGCACCAACATCAGCAGCTGCGTCGTCGTCTTCATCGTCAGCCAGTGCTTCGATCAGGTCATCATCTACACCGCATGCTGCGAGGAAGTCAGCAACATTTGCCCATGCTTCGTTATAGGCATCGTCCTGTTCTTCTGTAACTTCGGAGTCGTCGTCATCAGAGATACCAGCGATAGCCTGAACGAAACCATCAAGGGAGTCGAAAGTCAGATCACCGCTATCAGCCCAGGCGAAAACGGCGTCGGCCGCATCACTCAACGCATTCTGCATAGCACTTCGATTTGCAGCTTCCAGAATCATCTGGTGCGCCTGTTCGACGGTCCATTCTTTACCGTCTTTCCCTTCCAGGATTTGCTCAGGAGCCGTGGCAGATGGAGCGTTATCGTTAGTCTGTGCCGCCGGTTCCGGATTATTATTAATAACCGGATCTGTTGTCGGTTCGGCGCTTGCTCGGGCAGACTCCATCAACTGCACAGGATCAGAGTTCAAAGCGAAACGAGACAGTCCATTCCCCAAAAATGCCCCGGATTGAAAAAAGTTTTTGCTCATTGTATTTCCTTACTTAATAAGCAGCGGTACGCCCTGGATACGACGGGCTACGCCAGTCGGGCAGCAGGCCCAGACTACTTCCCATTTATCGAATTCCGCCTGCGTAACTTTCAGCACATACGGTTCTGTACCGTCATCATCAGGATCACGAGGAGCCACCAGAGCGCCGGAGGCGACAAAGCGATCCAAAAGTTTGGTCATCCCTTTAGTCAGGCCAGACTCAGTAATGCCGTCCGGGTTATGCTTCATCTGTCGGGCTAACTGGACAAAGAAACGGCTGATTGCGTTCATCAGGGATGGGACGTGCTGGAAATGCAGATAGTTGTCCTGCGTGCAGCAAGTTAAAGCATCATCGATGATCATCTGGCCCGAAGTACCTACAGATACTTTATTGAGTCGGCCCTTGACCATAGCTTCTTCGTCCGGGGTGTCTTCAGGATACAGCGGCTGAAGTGATGCACGAGCAATGACGGCACGTTCTTCACCAGCCGATGAGTAATGCCAACCGCCGACATCGGAGTTTTTCTTGACGCCACGAGCTTTCGCCGCATACGCCGCGCCAGACAGACCGAAGACCACGCGGGATTGGGTCCATTTGTCTTTGCAGGAGAACGGGAAATGATAGACAGCACAGCTTACATAATCGGTACCAAGTAAACCGGTATCTTCAACAGCAGAGATCGCTTCCGTGTACGTCAATGTCGGTTTGACATCAAAGAAGCCATCAATCAAGCGATCAGAACAGATATTACCTAACGCAGTGATCGCCGCATTGTCATAGCAACCCAGGCCGAGAACAGCGGTGTACATGTACGGCGCATTGTTCAGCACTTTCACCGCACGCAGGTAAGCAGCAGTGGAAATGTTCGACTGATCGCCGTTGGTACCGCCAGTGAACGCCAGCGATTTTTTATTTGTTACTTTCGCCGTCGAAATCAGCTCTTCATTAACAACCGCGCGCAGATATTTAGAACGGGCTTCCAGAGCCGTAGGCAGATAACACAAGCGGCCCATGTCATCTTTCGCTTCTTCCGCCAAAGACACAGTGTGTGTCTCCAGGGTCGTTACCACACCGAGCGAAGTCGTCTGGGTCAGTTTTAAGAGGAAGCGTTCATTACCCGCGCTGTCCGCTGTTGCCGTTTCGATGGTTAACTCACGGGTAGGAGAAATACACGGATCACCATCATCAACGTAGATAGCAAAGGCTTCGCCGCTATCAAGTTCAATTTCAGAACCGTATGGCAACGCACTGTAAGCCGGTTCGCCTGATTCATCGAACATAATAATCGGGAACTTCGCATCATCCGGAACAGCACGGACAACATAACCAGACGTTTGCTGAATAGCTTCGTACACATGGCGAATTGGTTCGAACTGTGAGCCGGAGGACGGCTTCAGCGGTTCGCCGAGAACATCTTCGTAATTGGACTCAGTAACCGCAAGAACAGTAAACGGCTTGCCACGCGCAAATACGCCAATACCAGCCCACAAGCTGCTATTTAATACAACACCGGTAGATAACGTCGCATCGGCATTGATCGGGCTAACAGCGACACCGGATGCATTACCTAATGACTGTTGAATTGAATATTGAGACATAACTTTCCCTGTTATGCGCCCCGCACGGGGCGCTATGTTAAACGGAGAACTTCCCCTGATTACTCAGAGTCACCGGCATCAATCGTGTCGCCGCTTATAAAGTTAAGCCCGCCTTTTTTGGCCATTGTCAGCGTTACACGAGTGAAGTAATCAGCGCCGTTGCGTGGGTGCATATCGTTGATAGCCGAACCCCACAGCGTGGTACGGTTGACCAGCGCCGGAGTGGTCGGATGCTGGAACGGGATGGCCGGGACAGCATCACCAGTCACGAAGCCTGCTTTACCCGGATTTTCATCACGGACGTAGCACAGCACATCCATCGAGCTGAACTGAATGTTCTCTGTCGTTAAGTTCTTACAAATACCAGCAGGTACTTCGTACACTTTCACGTTACCGAACAGGGTACCGATGTAGTTAACATACGGAGTCTGGATATAGTCTTCGGCTGGCTGGAAGAAATCCTTCGGCAACTGTTTGAAGAAAGATGCTGCATCAGCACCAGCAAACATCCCCATCGCACCAGAAGATTTAACGCGCTCAATAATGTCGCGATATACAGTCTGGAATTTGCCACGAATGATGGTTGCCCATACATCAAAGGACTGGTTAACCGGCAGAGCGATGTCAAAGGTGTCGGTCGCAAGAGTACGCCAGATCATGATGCGAAGACGCAGCATATCCTGTTCATGAGACAGGTATTCCTTCAGGGTGCGGAACTGTAGGGAACCCAGGTCCAGACCAAATTCACGCTGTGCTTCATACGTCGCCTGTACCGTGTGCTCAGCCGCGATAACGAACTGACTTGGGAACAGGGTGTATTTCTTCATTTCGTGGTTGATCAGCGGGATCAGCTCAGGAGCGGCTTCAATATTGATTTCCGTCTCAATTGCGATCTCAGTGCCTTTATCCGGCGCTTTGGAGAACGACAGGGCAATCTGACCAATGTTGTAGTTCAGAGAGCAGGTAACAGTGATTTGCTCACCAGCAGCATTAGTAAACGAGTGAAGTAGGCTGCCGGAACCGTTATCAACAACAGACTTAATACGGTTAACGTAGATGTTAGTGCGACCTTTTCGGATTGGTACATTCTGGCCTTCGAAGTCTTCCATCTTGAAGGTTGCGGTTTTGCTGGTGCCATCGGAGCTTGCCACCAGCACATAGCGGCGACGTAACTGGCTGTACACACCGACGGATTGCATGTCCAGAACATCACCAGCAGCATAAGAACCAAAAGATGAACCTGCCACGTTAAAGACTTCATAGATGTCGGACTGGTCACGCGTAACCGGAATGAAGGTACACGCATCAGCGGTAGCTGCCCCCAACTGAACAGGCAGGATCATCGCGAGGAATAAAGGCAGACGCATAACACCGTCAGAAACGCTCATCATCTCTGCTGCGACGGATTCCAGCATCGCTTTATTAGTGGCATCCAGCTATTGCGGGTGGACTCAATCAGGCAGTTTTCCAGCGTCTGGTGGCAGGAGGCCAGAATTTCCGGACGCGGCATAGATTTATGTGCTGCGGCGTAGTCAGCCAGTGCACTTGCCCACGCTGTAGCGATTTGAGCGGTGGCATTATCAGAGATACCCGCAAAAACCGGGTCTTTACGTGCAGCTTCAAGGATAGATGCGGCACGCGCGGCATCATCTTTAATGAATTGGTTATCAGTACCGAACTGCGCAGTGCTTGCCCAGCCAAGCACAGCTTTAGAGCGTTTTGCGATATCTGCAATACGATTCTGGTATTCGCGTAAGTTACTCAATTTACTCTTCCTTAAACACAAGGCACTTGTGTGAATCCCTTTTCGGAAGAGATTTTATTGAAAGTCACTTGTTGACTTTCTCGTGACAAGCAATTTTTTTATTTTTTTCGGGAGTAGGGGAGGAAGGTAAAATCCAAGGTGAAATCGTGGCGATTTCACCTTGAAATTTTAGAGGGATTTACTTTAAAAACAGTAGTTTAATAGTGAAATTTGAATGGCGAAAGTTTAAGGCTTCGGCTTTTTATCGAGGCTCTTTCTAAGGATATGCCCAATCATCCTGTCGAGTTCTTCCTGTAGCTCTTTTGAAAGTCGATTAAACTCATAAGAAAATGCACGGCCTTTCACGCGCTTCCTTGCAAAGCGATCCTTGTCCTCAAATTTCCATAATTCAGTAACTACGGACTTATCTTTAGAACCTTTATCCGTGAGTAGTGAGGCTTCCTTTGTTATCAAGCGCAGGATTTTATTTTTAACTTCATCTTCGGCCATTTCTTCAATGGATAAGATGTCGTTTATTTCCGGGGATATGTTTTGAATAAGCTGATCAAACTCTAAATTCTTGTTCCCCATTTCGTCGCCAACAGCACAAAGCGTTTTGTAGTCCGAAAAGGTTAATTCCGACTGCACAGGGAAAAGGGCGACTAATTCTTCCGGAGCACTCGCAGCCTGGAGAGCACGCGTGACCTTCGCCTGAGACAGCCCTTCTTTGGCTGCAATATCCTTCTGACTCATCCCATCATTTTTCATTCGCATCAAACGCAGACCTATTTCTCGAATGCTGTGCTGCAATGCTGTCTGAACGTCTTTCGCTAAATTTTGCGCTTCCTGAACGCTGATCTCCTGGTCCGTGACTAAAACCCGCAACCCTACGTTCTCTAAGATGGCAGAAGCTCGACGCCGGGAACCATCCAAAATTTCAATTTTCCCTGTAGCCCGTCTAACACCTATTGCAGGGTAAAATTGCTGATGCTTAATAGTGCTTCGGATACTTTTTAATGATTTTGGCGTAAGAGATGCCTGGTCACGCCCGTTGTTATGCTGATCAACAAAGGTATCGCTTTCTACCTGGTTCGGAGGTATTACCTCTTCAATAAATGTGGCCTGGCGACCAGTTGATAACTTGAATACCTGCTCGACTCGATCGCCAGAGGCTGAAGAACTATCAAATCCGCTTAATATTGAAGGATTAAGGGTTCGCCCAATTGTTGGTCTGTTTTTCTTTGACATGGGGGTTTCTTACTCCTCAGTTAGATCTGATAAATTCAATACGGTCAAAAACTGCTTTAGCAAAATCTTCCGCAGCAATTCGCGCGTTCTTCAATGCATCAGCACTACCAACATACGTTGCCGGGTTAGCTGAAATAACAGTGTCAAAAGACTCGCCGCAGCGTTCAAAACCGTCAAGGCGAGGGAGGACAACATCAAGCATATCCCCACCGAACACTTCTTTAGCCAGGCTATGGCAATACTTATGGTCTGCCTTGTTACTCAACTTGGACATAAAACCAATGTTAGTTGCAAGCTGACACTCGCAGCCTTCATCCGAAATGAGTTTCACCAACTCAGGAAGGCGGGCAACGTATTTAAGCGATGAGTGGAAATCAACCGTTGCAGGCGGCAGAGGTGTAAACAGTATATTGGCCGAGGCCAAAGCATTTTTCAGGAAGGCGTCAAGGTGAGGACCACTATCAACGAGGATAAAGTCATAATCGCTCTTCAGCTTATCAATCACATTTTCTTTCAGGACTGCATGGATGTTCTGACCCGGTAGATGCTCATTGCACAGCTCTCTCCAATCGGATGCAATAAAGGCATCGTCAATCGACGCAGGCATAACGTCAACCCCAGGTACAACAGAAGGAACAATAAACTCCTCTAACAGCTCTTCACGGCTTACATTCTGCAACATAGCCTGTGCAGATGTTGCGTTTACGATACCAATAGAGTGTTTATGGCTTAAAAACATCGTTGCTGAAGATTGCGGATCAAGGTCAATAACCAGAATCCTTAAATCTTCCATCAGAAGATGAGGATGAGCACGCATTGCATGCGCCAGAGAAACCGTCGATACAGTTTTTGACACACCGCCTTTAAGATTGGAGATGAAAATCACATACGCTTCGCTGTAGCGATCCCGGTATTTTGGCACTCCGCGATGTTCATATATGTCAATGATGTTCTGAATTGACATCGCATATTTCATTGAAGAGCCAGCAGGGCGTTTATCGAAAACATAACCCTTTTCTTCCATTTCACTTACGGCATAGTCAACGTTCGCACGAGTCAGTAGAGGCAATTTTGCCAGTGCCGCTTTCGCATAGACCTGGTAAAACTCGTTCGCGTGTAGCTCATCCTTTTGCAACTGTACTTGTTCAGTCAGAACATTGAGCATTCTATTTGCTCTTTGAGCAACCTTGTGAAGCTGGCTGGAATCACTCATCGAAAGTCATCCTTTATGCTGTATTTTTGAATTTAATTAAAAATGCTGCATAAAATAATAATGTATGCGTAGATGCTTGTACATAGCATTCTCTGCATGTTTGGTTCATTTTGCACGATTGAGAGTTACAAGGAGGGCACAAAAAAGCCCCGTTCAGGGGCATCAGTGTTATTTGCTAAGAGCAGCGAATAATCGTTCGAAATCGATAGTATCTATAGCACGCGTAAGCGCCGGAAGTTCAGCCTCAAAGTACCCGTGTCGATCGTAAAAGAAGGGACCGAAGAGCGAGGCATGTTGGATTCTACTTCGCCCCAGCCCGGACACACAGTTAAGCCCATTACCGGCTAAAAGGCTAAAAAACTTCTCTGGATTATCGTGGTAAAGCTGGGAATCAATGGTGGCGGTTAACTCTTCCATAGGGAAGCACACCCGCCCTGTATCCCAGGGATATTTAGTCCGAAGCATAAACATTGCTTTCAGCAATTCACATTGAGCGCGGATCGCGTCCGGTTCATAGCCAGATATGGAGACATAAGCCACGTCCCTCATTCCTGCGTCATCTTTGAAAGTCACGATAGAAGTAACATCCAGCTCTTTTTCGAAAGAGCAAGCAGCATCTACTGGACGCTGAAGTAAATCATTCGACTTAATGCGCTCGAGAATCCCTCCCCACATATCATTTAGATATTCGATATGAGCCAAAACCTTATCAAGACACTCTCGTGTAAACCATTCAGTATGCCCGCCACCGGCGCTTTTCTCCCACGGCGCATTCCAGGGGAAAAAGGTTGCGTGTAAAGCCCGCTCAAGATTAACCATTGCCAAACGCGTACCACGATAGACCCGTGAAAGCGCAAAATCGGGACTCACTTGTAGCCCTTTAAACCGTGCCAATGGACCACATGAAATGCCGATTTTAAAAGTATCTCCGTTCTCTGGCACCAGAACGTAGAGGTAGTGTTGTTTCTCTTCTTGCATATCAATACCACTGCTTGATGAGAACCGCGCAAATGTTGACTATGCGCGAAGGTTAATGTGAATAGTTGACTATGCGCGATGTGACTACAGTCAAAAGTTGACTGTAGTCGATTTAACTCCACCAAAGATCGACTATGTAAGATATTGTCGGGAGAAACGTTGACTATACGCGATGAAATGCCCCTAAAAGCCATCTCAATAGCGACTTGCAGAATATTGACGCCAGCAAAAATCCACCAGCGTCAACGAATGTCGCCTATAGTCAACTTCTCGCTATCGCATATAGTCAATATTATGGATTGCGCTTATGGATCTGGAAGCCGATTTTCCTGCCGTTTTTTATCTCTGAAAATTTAAGATATTCAATAGCTTCCAAATCTTTCATGGCTTTTCTGATAACGCTATTTTGCACGCTAACGGATGATTTGAGATTAAGCCTCGCTCTAAGGCGCTCAATGCTGACAGGTGCCGGGTTGGCGGGTAGAGCCTCAAAGAATGTATACAGTACCTTGGCCGTCTCTTTGCGCCCTAGTTTATCCAGCATCTTCAGCTTCAGGATTCGCTTATAGTCAACATAGTAAAGTTCAGATAGCTGTTTCTGCGGCTGGATCTCGATAACATCAAGCTCGGTATTCAGGCTGCTATATGCCAACAAGTTGACGTTAATGTTATTGAGATGACCTTTTGCCGCCGGGAAGCGGAATTTGACAACTGTCTGCTGAATGCGTGTCAGAGAGTCATCAATACTTTTACGGAACGCCTTTGAAAGGCGCTTACGTGGATAGCCGCATCGATCGGCAAACTCGGAGAATGGCAGGGTGATTATGCCGTCATCATCAGGTGCGTAGTCAAACAACGCGGAGGTTATGCCCACCCACACCTTAAAATCAGTATCCATATCCAGGCGTGGACCATGAATTTCAATTCCCTCATAGCCTTCCTGCTCAACAATTTTGAGGCTTGATAGTTCTTCAGTTGCGTTCGTTGTGTTTGTTGTAACTGACGATCCGCGACGTAGCGCCACATTGGTAGATTTTAAGGTTGGCACAAACACACCTAAGCGCAACAAAGCGATGGGTTGTATAGTGCTGTTGTTATTGGGCTTCAGGCTGTGGATTTCTCCTGTATTTCCTGCAACTTCTTCAACGCTAAGGAAGCCTTTACTTTCTTCCGGCATCACGGTTTCTCCATGTGTGGCGCGGCCTGACGTCAATTTGGATGGCTGTTATCAACAGCTGTGAATATTCAGACTCTAAAATCGCTTACAGTCAATGTTTCTGTCGCGTATAGTCAACAATAAATCGCGTGCAGTCAACAATAAATCGTGCACAGTCAACATAAAATCGCGTATAGTCAATGTTGATCCCATTTCAGGCCAGTAATGACGCGGCTTACAGCGATCCGGGATCTTCTTTGGATCTTCCTAGGTTCTCTTTAGGATCTGTTTATTGGATCTATGCTGTGGATAAGTTGAATAAACCGGCCAACAAAGCCGGTTGGAAGGAAGTCATATTATTCTACGCTTTCGATAAGAAGACCATGTTCATAACATTTAAGCTCATCGCCTTCATACAGGAATTGGTATCCAACACCACCATCTTCATGGACATTAGGGAATAACTCATAACTCACTGAAGAGCAAATCACTGAACCGCCCCGGAAATCCTGGAGACTAAACTCCCTGAGAAAGAGGTAAACAGG
>OBZI01000683.1_pt1 | contig 10826 bp, 7 predicted proteins | sample 1476911 | NCBI WGS metagenome assembly OBZI01 (sample SAMEA2580238, study PRJEB22360) | human gut metagenome | biome: human gut; feature: human-associated habitat; material: faeces | place: Denmark | collected 2008/2010 | reverse complement strand
GGGAGCCGCGAGGCCTGATCGCAGAAGCTGATGCAAAAACGCGCGTTGGCGCACGTCCATGAAAAGGACGTGCGCCAACGCGCGTTTTTCATGATTCACTTGTGGGCCAGATGGGTGCACAGCTATCTCACGACGATGGCCAGCAGGCACGATGCCGTAGACCAGATACGGCTAAGCTGTTGGAATTCCGGGAGTGTGGGTGCCGATCGTAGCTTGATGAGATGCCGAAGCTGCGGCTCCACCATTCTTAACACCATGCAGCAGGTGTTCGGCGCGATTGGCACGTTCATCGCCACCTGCCTGCTGTCGATGGGCTCCGGCGCCACCGATGCGGAAGGCTTCGTTGCGGGATCCCGCTACGGCTATGTGTTCGGCTTGGTGCTGATCGTCATCGTGCTGGTCTTCTCCTTCTTCCTGAAAGAAGACAAGATCAGCGAAAAGTGAATCGCATGACATATTGTAAAAAGCGCTTGCCGAAATCGTATTTCCAAACGATCGGCAGGCGCTTTTCTTTTATGAAATCCGATTTCACGTCGAAAACAGATATTCCAAAAAACGACTTTCCGCAACTTTTGAAACCGGTTTGACGGAAGAAATCGTCTCACAATGTAATGCGATTGCCGAAAAAACGACTTTTTTGACATCTGCCTTTTCTATACTTAAGGCACGTCCGGCATTTTGCCGAGACGGTAACTGGATATTCGCACCTAACGTTTAGGGAGTTCCATGAACAAGGCAATCATCACCGTCGTCGGTCAGGATACTGTCGGCATCATCGCACGCGTCTGCACATACCTTTCCGAACATCAGGTCAATGTGCTTGACATTTCCCAGACCATCATCGACGGTTTCTTCAACATGATGATGATTGTGGATTATTCCAACGCCGACAAGGAATTCGGCGAGGTCGTGGACGATCTCGACAAGCTTGGCGAGGAGATCGGCGTGCGCATCCGCTGCCAGCGCGAGGAGATCTTTACCAAGATGCACCGCGTCTGATCCGCGGCATACGTGAGCCACGCAAGTAATCGAAGCCACGAATCGTACTAATCGTAAGGAAAAACCATGCTGAATATCATGGAGGTCCACGAGACCAACCAGATGATCGAGCAGGAGAAGCTCGACGTGCGCACCATCACCATGGGCATCAGCCTGCTGGACTGCGCGGCCGACAGCGTCGACGAAGTCTGCGACAACATCTACAACAAAATCACCACGTACGCCAAGGATCTCGTATCCACCGGCAAAGCCATCGAACGCGACTACGGCATTCCGATCGTCAATAAGCGCATCACCGTCACCCCGATTTCCCTGGTCGGCGCAAGCTCGTGTAAAACGTCGGACGATTTCGTGAAAATCGCGCATGCACTTGACCATGCGGCGAAGAAGGTCGGCGTCGACCTGATCGGCGGCTACTCCGCGCTCGTATCCAAGTCCATGACCCCCGCCGAAGAGCTGCTCATCCGCTCCCTGCCGAAAGCGCTGAGCGAAACCGACATCGTCTGCTCGTCCGTCAACGTGGGATCCACCAAAACCGGTATCGACATGAACTCCGTCGAACTGCTCGGCCACATCATCAAAGACATCGCGCACGCCACCGCAGATAACGATTCATACGGATGCGTGAAATTCGTGGCATTCTGCAATGCCCCCGACGACAACCCGTTCATGGCAGGCGGCTTCCATGGCGTAACCGAAGGCGATGCGGTCATCAACGTCGGCGTTTCCGGCCCCGGCGTGGTTTCCCGCGCGCTCGACGAAGCCAAGGGCAAAAACTTCGAATTCCTATGTGAAACCATCAAGCGCACCGCGTTCAAGATCACGCGTGTCGGCCAGCTGGTGGCACAGGAGGCATCCCGTCGCCTCGGCATTCCATTCGGCATCATCGACCTTTCCCTCGCGCCAACCCCGGCCGTAGGCGACTCCGTCGGCGAAGTGCTTGAGAAGATCGGCCTCGAACAGGTTGGCGCACCGGGCACCACCGCAGCGCTCGCCATGCTCAACGATCAGGTGAAGAAGGGCGGCATCATGGCGTCCTCCTACGTCGGCGGACTTTCCGGCGCGTTCATCCCCGTCTCCGAAGACAAGAACATGATCGACGCGGCAACCAACGGCTGCCTGAAGATCGAAAAGCTCGAAGCCATGACCTGCGTATGCTCCGTCGGCCTTGACATGATCGCCATTCCGGGAGATACCACCGCCTCCACCATTTCCGGCATCATCGCCGACGAGGCTGCGATCGGCATGGTCAACCAGAAAACCACGGCCGTGCGCGTGATTCCGGTCGAAGGCAAAGGCGTAGGGGAGATGGCCAACTTCGGCGGCCTGATGGGCTATGCGCCGATCATTCCAGTCAACCAGACCAGCTGCGAAGCTTTCGTGACCCGAGGCGGTCGCATCCCCGCCCCAATCCACAGCTTCAAAAACTAGCTTCTCCCTTCCCTCTTCCCGATGCATGTTTGTCGCGTGCAATTCATTCTTGCGATTTGTGCTTGCATTGAGTGCATAAGTTGCTGTAATGGGGAGGTCGCAGAAGAGCGGGATATTCTATTCGCGACACACTCAAGGCCGTTCGGCCAAGCTTACGGTCTCGAACAGAATATCCCGCTCTTCTGCTCGCTTTCGTACATCTCGTTGTGTCTTGCAGAAAAAAAGAAAACTTACTTAAGTTGAACTCAGCGTAGCGGGAGAGGCGGCGGGGTCTGTTTCCGACCGTAAAGACTTGGCCTGAGCGGCCTGGAGCGTGTCGGGGATAGACCCCGCCGTCTCTCCCGCGGAACTTGTTGTACAAAAGCAAGTAAATTATTGGAAAGCCTAGAAGTTGGCAGGCGGGGGAGGGATCACTGGCCGCCGGCGAAGCCTAGTTGGCGCCAGGCTTCGTAGATGGCGATGGATGCGCAGTTGGTGAGGTTCAGGGAACGCAGGCTTGGACGCATCGGCAGACGCACCTGTTCGGCCACGTGCGGACCGGCCATAATATCCATCGGATCGGGAATATTGCCCGGCTCCGGGCCGAACAGCAGAATGTCAGTCGGCTTGTATTCGATGTCGGTATACAGTTTGGTGGCGTGCGCGGTGAACGCGATGATGCGCGAATTCGGCATGGATTCCACCAGATTCTCAAAATTCGGGTGCAATACCACGTGGGCCATGTCGTGGTAGTCCAGTCCGGCACGGCGCAGTTTCGTATCGCGCAGATTGAATCCGAGCGGCTCCACCAAATGCAGGATCGTGCCGGTCACCGCGCACAGGCGGATTGCCGAACCGGTATTGCCCGGAATGCGGGGGGAGTAGTAGCACAAGTGGGGCGTGGAGGTTTCGGCTTTGGCCGCGTCTTCGGCTGACAGCATCGCGTCGACCACGGAAATCGGATTGCCGTGCGCGTCGGTCACGAGTTCGTCCGGCCCATAATTCGACTTGCGGTAGCCGTATTCGAACATTTTCTCGACTTTGGCTTCCTCTGCGGTTGCGCCTTGCGCGTCATTGGTATGCTCTTCGTTCGTCATGAATGCAAGAATAGGTACGATGAACGACACGAACGAGCCTAATACCGAAATTGAAAATGCTGAAGCTGTGGCGGACGCGCTTGCCGAATGGTGGCATGCTTCGGCGCGTGACCTGCCATGGCGTTTCGGCCGCACTACTACGTGGGGCGTGCTTGTCTCCGAAGTGATGAGCCAGCAGACGCAGATGAGCCGTGTGGTACCGTATTGGAACGATTGGATGGAACGCTGGCCTGATGCGGTCGCGCTTGCCGATGCCGCGAAAGCGGATGTGATCACGGCTTGGGGCAGGCTCGGCTATCCGAGACGCGCCTTGCGATTGCAGGAATGCGCCCGCGTGGTCGCTTCCGATTACGATAACAAGCTGCCGCGTACGTACGATGAGTTGCTGGCATTGCCGGGTATCGGCGATTATACGGCCAGCGCGGTGATGAGTTTCGCGTTTGGTGAGCGCATCGCGGTGGTGGATACGAATATTCGCAGGGTGCTTTCGAGGGTTTTTCTTGGCGAGGAGTCGCTTGGCGGCGCCGCAAGACCTGCGGAACGTGCGTTGGCGAAGCAGATGTTGCCGCAGGATGATGCCTCAAAATGCAGACGGTTCGACCGTCCTTCAGTGGTGTGGAATCAGTCCGTTATGGAATTGGGCGCGACCGTCTGCACGGCAAAGGCTCCGTTGTGCGAGGCGTGCCCTGTTTCGGGACATTGCGTGTTTTTGCATAATGGTCGTCCGGGATTGGGGGAACGTCGCACGCGGCCGCGTCAACGTTTTCAAGGTACGGATCGTCAGGTGCGTGGGCTGGTGCTGAATGCGCTGCGCAATCTGCCGGAAGGTGCGACCGCCCTTAATCGCAAGTCGCTTGAACGACTGTGGGATGACCATATCCAGCTTGATCGGTGCATCGCATCGTTGGATGAGGATGGTCTTATCGAAATCCTGCCGAATGCGGATGTGCGTCTTCCGGTATGAAAGGAAGAATGCCGACGTTCTTTGGATGTGCGCACGCTAGACTGTGAAATCATGGCACAGAAGACGTCCTCGAAATCCGGCAAGAAACGTTCGAAAAAACAGCAGGCGATATTTCGTCGCCGTCGCATCGTCGTCGGCATCGCTGCGATAGTGCTGATTTCTTTTCTGGTGTTTTGCCTGTACTCCCTGTCGAGGGGGATTGTCGCGGTGAATCGTGAGATTCATCATGCGGACGTGTATGCGATTTCCCGTAAGGAAGTGCCGTCCCCGACTAAGGAGAAGAAAAGCGGGGTGCCGGATTGCGATGCGTCCAATGTCGCGCTTTCGTTGACTCCTGCGGCGTCAAGTTTCGGTGTGGGCGATTCGATGGATTTCACTACGGACGTCAAATATGACGGTTCCAGCAAGGTTGGTTGCTTGGTTGATGTGTCGGCTTCCAGCGTGGTGTTGACGATCAAATCGGGCGATGATGTGGTTTGGAAGTCGAATGTGTGCCCCGTTGACACCGACTATCGTCTGTTGGCGAAGGGCGACGAGGTCAGACAGACGATCACCTGGCCGGGAACGCGTACTGGCAGCGAATGCGTGGAGGATCAATCCACCCTGCCGAAGGTGGATCGTGGCGTGTATTCGGCGCAGCTTTCGATTGAAGGGCATCCCAAAGCGAAGTCCGATCCGGTCGGCGTCACTATTGAATAAAAATCTATAGGATATGTTATTCTCATGACTTTGCGTACATGCGTGTCATATAGCGGGCACGCTGACAAGGAAGAAGCGCCCGCGTACTAGGCATATGGTGGCCAATGGGAGCGCTTCCGGGGAAACATATCGAAACGATTTAGCGAGCGATAAGGAACGTCCATTGGCTGAGGCTACGACGAACACCACCACCATCATCGCACGCGCCGACCAGCACGATATTGATCTGCACAAGGCGTCGGACCGTGTGAACTTCGGCTCCATCCGCGAGCCCATTGATGTACCCTACCTGTTGGGTGTACAGACTGACAGCTTCGACTGGCTCATCGGCAACGAGCGCTGGCAGAAGCGTGTCGAGGAGGATCTGGCGAACGGCACCAACACCGTGCCCCACACCTCCGGTCTTGATGAGGTCTTCCAGGAGATCTCCCCGATCGAGAACTTCGCTCAGACCATGAGCCTGACCTTCTCCGATCCGTATTTCGAAGAACCGCGCCACACCGTGCAGGAGTGCAAGGAGAAGGATTACACCTACTCCGCGCCGCTGTATGTGAACGCTGAATTCGAAAACGGCGACACCGGCGAAATCAAGTCCCAGACCGTGTTCATGGGCGATTTCCCGCTGCAGACCCCGCACGGCACCTTCATCATCGGTGGTACCGAGCGAGTGATCGTGTCTCAGCTGGTGCGTTCTCCGGGCGTGTACTTCGACCGCAGCCAGGATCGCACTTCCGACAAGGAAGTCTTCGGCGCGAAGATCATCCCGAGCCGTGGCGCATGGCTTGAGTTCGAGATCGACAAGCGTGACGTGCTTGGCGTGCGCGTGGATCGCAAGCGCAAGCAGTCCGCCATCGTGTTCCTCATGGCCATCGGCATGACCAAGGATGAGATCGCCGATGCGTTCAGGGATTACCCGCTGGTTATGGACGCGCTTGCCAAGGAGACCGTGCAGACCCAGGACGAGGCTCTGACCGATCTGTACCGCAAGATCCGCCCGGCCGACACCCCGACGCCGGAAGCTGGCCGCAACCTGCTGGATTCCTTCTACTTCAACACCAAGCGTTACGATCTGGCCCGCGTTGGCCGTTACAAGATCAACCGCAAGCTTGGTCTGGAAAAGGATGTCAACGATCGCAGCCTGTCTCGCGAAGACATCATCTCCACCATCAAGTACCTGGTCACCCTGCATGCCGGCGACACCAAGTTCCCGGGCAAGCGTGACGGCCAGGATGTGGATCTGCGCGTGGACGTCGACGATATCGATCATTTCGGCAACCGTCGTATCCGCCAGGTCGGCGAACTGATCCAGAACCAGCTGCGTACCGGTCTGAGCCGTATGGAGCGTGTGGTCCGCGAACGTATGACCACCCAGGATCCGGAGGCCATCACCCCGCAGTCCCTGATCAACATTCGTCCGGTGAACGCCACCATCAAGGAGTTCTTCGGAACTTCCCAGCTGTCGCAGTTCATGGATCAGAACAACCCGTTGGCAGGCGTCACCAACAAGCGTCGTCTGTCCGCTCTGGGCCCTGGCGGTCTGTCTCGTGACCGCGCATCCATGGAAGTGCGAGACGTGCACCCGTCCCACTTCGGCCGTATGTGCCCGATCGAATCTCCTGAAGGTCCGAACATCGGTCTTATCGGTTCTCTGGCAACCTTCGGCCGTATCAATCCGTTCGGCTTCATCGAGACCCCGTACCGTAAGGTCATCAACGGCCATGTGACCGACGAGGTCGAATACATGACCGCAGACCGCGATGCCGAGCACGTGATCGCACAGGCCAACCAGGAACTCGACGAGAACGGCAACTTCGTCAAGAAGCAGGCTCTTGCCCGAGTCGGCGAAGAAGAAGCAGTCGATGTGCCCGTCAGCTCCGTTGACTACATGGACGTTTCCCCGCGTCAGATGGTTTCCGTCGGCGCCTCCCTGATTCCGTTCCTGGAGCACGATGAGGGCCACCGAGCGCTGATGGGTACCAACATGCAGCGTCAGGCAGTGCCGCTGATCGAATCCGAGCGCCCGCTGGTGGGCACCGGTGCCGAATGGCGTGCGGCCGTCGATTCCGGCGATGTCATTCTGGCTGAGAAGCCGGGTGTGGTGACGTATGTTTCCGCCGACATCATCCGTGTGATGAACGACGACGGCACCACCAGCTCCTACAAGCTGGCCAAGTTCCTGCGTTCCAACCAGACCACCTGCTACAACCAGGTTCCGCTGATCCACGACGGCGAACGTGTGGAAGCCGGTACCGTGCTTGCCGATGGTCCGGCCACCCAGAAGGGCGAAATGGCACTGGGCAAGAACCTGCTCATCGCCTTCATGCCGTGGAACGGCTACAACTACGAGGATGCTGTGATCATCTCCCAGCGTCTCGTGCAGGACGACACCCTGAGCTCCATCCACATCGAGGAATATGAGATCGACGCCCGCGAAACCAAGCTGGGTGCCGAAGAGATCACCCGCGATCTGCCGAACGTCGGCGAGGACGCGGTGGCCAACCTCGACGAGCGTGGCATCATTCGCATCGGTGCCGAGGTCGAAGCCGGCGACATTCTGGTGGGCAAGGTCACCCCGAAGGGCGAGACCGAGCTGACTCCGGAAGAGCGTCTGCTCCGCGCCATCTTCGGCGAGAAGAGCCGCGAGGTGCGTGACACCTCGCTGCGCGTGCCTCACGGCGAAACCGGTACTGTGATCGCCGTCAAGGAGATCACTCGCGAGGATGCCGAGGAAGACGGCGACGAGCTGCCGAATGGCGTGAACCAGATGATCCGCGTCTACATCGCGCAGCATCGTAAGATCACCCAGGGCGACAAGCTGTCTGGCCGCCACGGCAACAAGGGTGTTATCTCCCGCATTCTGCCGGAAGAGGATATGCCGTTCCTTGCCGACGGTACTCCGGTCGACATCATGCTGAACCCGCTGGGCGTGCCTTCTCGAATGAACCTTGGCCAGGTGCTGGAACTGCACTTGGGCTGGATCGCGCACGCCGGCTGGGACATCTCCCTTGATCCGGATGCCGAAGCCGCTTGGAAGAAGTACATTCCGCAGGGCGCCGAAAAGGGCGAGCCGGGCACTCCGGTGGCAACTCCGGTGTTCGACGGCGTTCGTCCGGAAACCATCAAGGGCCTGCTGTCCTGCACCCTTCCGGATCGCGACGGCAACAAGCTGGTCGGCGACGACGGCAAGGCTGTGCTGTTCGACGGCCGTACCGGCGAACCGTATCCGAAGCCGATCTCCGTTGGCTACATGTACATGCTGAAGCTGCACCACTTGGTCGACGACAAGATCCACGCGCGTTCCACTGGCCCGTACTCCATGATCACCCAGCAGCCGTTGGGCGGTAAGGCTCAGTTCGGTGGCCAGCGTTTCGGCGAGATGGAAGTGTGGGCCCTCGAGGCCTATGGCGCCGCCTACACGCTGCATGAAATGATGACCACCAAGTCCGATGACGTCGACGGCCGCGTGCGTGTCTACGGCGCCATCGTGAAGGGCGACAACCTGCCGCCGGCAGGCATTCCGGAATCCTTCAAGGTGCTGCTTAAGGAAATGCAGTCCCTGTCGCTGAACGTCGAAGTGCTCAACGCCGAAGGCGTGGCCATTGACATGAAGGACGAGGACGACGATCCGTCTACTTCCTCCGACGATTTGGGCTTCAACATTGGCGCACGTCCTGACGCGGCCGCCAAGGAAGACCAGGTTGTGGAAGAACCTGAATTCCAGTGATCCCAAGGCTGGTCGCGTTGCCTGACAGCGCGGCGCGACCAGCCTGATGAAACGTGATTAAGCATTAAGAATCGATAGACAGGACAATAGAGTGCTGGACGTCAACGCATTTGACAAACTGAGGATTGGCCTGGCCACCGCCGACGACATCCGTAACTGGAGCCACGGCGAGGTCAAGAAGCCTGAAACCATCAACTACCGTACCCTGAAACCGGAGAAAGACGGCCTGTTCGGCGAGCAGATCTTCGGGCCTACCCGCGACTGGGAATGCGCCTGCGGCAAGTACAAGCGCGTGCGCTTCAAGGGCATCGTCTGCGAACGCTGCGGTGTGGAAGTCACCAAGAGCCGTGTTCGTCGTGAGCGCATGGGCCATATCGAGCTTGCCGCTCCGGTGACCCACATCTGGTTCTTCAAGGGTGTTCCGTCCCGTTTGGGCTACCTGCTGGACATTGCTCCGAAGGATCTGGAAAAGGTCATCTACTTCGCTGCCTACATGGTCACCAGCGTCGATGAGGAACAGCGTCATGAGGATCTTCCGGGTCTGCAGGACGAGTTCGACAACGATATCGCCAACTTGGAGAAGCGCCGCAACGCGGAAATCGAAGAGCGTGCCAAGAAGGTCGAAGCCGATCTGGCTGAACTTGAGGCCGAAGGCGAAGCCAAGGGCTCCGCACGCGCCAAGCTGCGCAACAGCGCCGAGCGTGAAATGGCCGCCATCCGCGTTCGTTTCGACGAGCAGATCCAGCGTCTGAGCGCCGTGTTCGACCGCTTCAAGAACCTGAAGCCGGGCGACATGGAAGGCGACGTCGACCTGTGGCGTGAGATGGAAGACCGCTACGGCGATTACTTCGAAGGCTGCATGGGCGCCGAAGCCATTAAGAAGCGCCTGCAGGACTTCGATCTTGAAGCCGCTTCCAAGCAGCTGCGCGAAGAGATCGACACCGGTACCGGCCAACGCAAGGCCCGCGCCCTGAAGCGACTGAAGGTCGTCAACGCCTTCCTGACCACCGGCAACAAGCCGGAGGCCATGGTGCTCGACGTGATTCCGGTCATTCCGCCGGATCTGCGCCCGATGGTGCAGCTCGACGGTGGCCGTTTCGCCACTTCCGATCTCAACGACCTCTACCGTCGTGTGATCAACCGTAACAACCGTCTGAAGCGACTGATCGAGCTCGGCGCTCCTGAAATCATGCTCAACAACGAAAAGCGCATGCTGCAGGAAGCCGTCGATTCCCTGTTCGACAACGGTCGTCGTGGCCGCCCGGTCACCGGCGCCTCCAACCGTCCGCTGAAGTCCCTGAGCGACATGCTCAAGGGTAAGCAGGGTCGTTTCCGTCAGAACCTGCTCGGTAAGCGTGTGGATTATTCCGGCCGTTCCGTGATCGTGGTCGGTCCGTCCCTGCGCATGCACCAGTGCGGTCTGCCGAAGCCGATGGCCCTCGAGCTGTTCAAGCCGTTCGTCATCAAGCGCCTTGTCGACCTCAACTATGCCCAGAACATGAAGAGCGCCAAGCGTCTCGTGGACCGCGGCGACTCCGAAGTGTGGGGCGTGCTCGAAGAGGTCATCGCCGAGCATCCGGTGCTCCTGAACCGTGCACCTACGTTGCACCGTCTGGGTATTCAGGCATTCGAGCCGATTCTGGTGGAAGGCAAGGCCATCCACCTGCCGCCGCTTGCCTGCGCCGCATTCAACGCCGACTTCGATGGCGACCAGATGGCAGTCCACCTGCCGCTGTCCGCTGAAGCCCAGGCTGAAGCACGCTCCCTGATGATGGCTTCCGACAATATTCTGAAGCCGGCTGACGGCCACACCGTGACCATGCCGAGCCAGGATATGATCCTCGGTCTGTACTACCTGACCACCGTCATCGACGGTGCCAAGGGCCAGGGCCGCGTGTTCTCCTCGCTGGAAGAGGCCGAAATGGCCCTCGAC
>OBZI01000674.1_pt1 | contig 10997 bp, 10 predicted proteins | sample 1476911 | NCBI WGS metagenome assembly OBZI01 (sample SAMEA2580238, study PRJEB22360) | human gut metagenome | biome: human gut; feature: human-associated habitat; material: faeces | place: Denmark | collected 2008/2010 | reverse complement strand
CGACCCCCTGCGTGACAGGCAGGTATTCTAACCAGCTGAACTACCACTCCGCTAAGTGCTGGGTATAATAATGATGAACGTTAAAACCGTCAATCTTTTTTTTCTTTTTTATGTTTATCTGATTAATAGATAACCGATTAATGTGAGGCTTCGTCACCCGTACGAATCGACCAAAAACATTTACCGTCGCTTTTTTTATTGACCAATTTAAGGAAATCTAAATGGGCTTGGAGTTCATCATCAGTGGGTTGTAAGACTTTTAAATTTTGCGAAAAATTGACCGCACTTTGAAGATCTTGAATATTGCCACTAGCTTGGATCATCGAACTATCCGCATGCTCTTCATCAAATAGACTGGTTTGCCCGCCCGTCATGGATAAATAAACGTCGGCCAAAATCTCCGCATCCAGTAACGCCCCGTGGAGTGTTCGTTTGCTGTTATCAATACCTAAACGATCACACAATGCATCTAAGCTATTACGTTTGCCGGGATACATTTGGCGCGCCATTTGCAACGTATCGGTGACGAGGCAAATGTCGGTTGTTTTAATATCTAACCCAAGTTTACGGAATTCATAGTCCATAAAGCCCACGTCGAAGGGTGCGTTGTGAATCAGTAGTTCCGCCCCACGAATATATTCAATAAAGTCTTGTGCAATCGTTTTGAAATCCGGTTTATCTGCCAGCATTTCATCCGTAATACCGTGAACTTTAATGGCATCAGGATCAACCAAACGATCCGGCTTAATATAAATGTGAAAATTATTGCCCGTATATTTACGGTTGATCATTTCCACTGCGCCGATTTCAATAATGCAATGTCCTTCGTAATGCGCACCAATTTGGTTCATACCGGTGGTTTCAGTATCCAGTACAATTTGGCGATCCGGATTTATCATTGTTCTACCTATCTGTTTCCTTTAAAATACTGCCTATTTTACACAAGCTCGAATTAGTTATGCAAAAACAGATTGAAATTTTTACAGATGGATCTTGCCTCGGCAATCCGGGAGCCGGTGGCATAGGGATTGTCCTGCGCTATAAACAGCACGAAAAACATATTTCAAAAGGGTATTTCAAAACCACCAATAATCGCATGGAATTACGAGCTGTGATTGAGGCTTTAAATAGCTTAAAAGAGCCTTGCCATGTGACGCTTTATAGCGATAGCCAATATATGAAAAATGGCATCACACAATGGATTTACAATTGGAAGAAAAACAATTGGAAAGCGAGTACGGGCAAAGCGGTAAAAAATCAGGATTTATGGATTGCGTTAGATCAGGCGATTCAAACCCATAACATTGATTGGCAGTGGGTAAAAGGCCATTCAGGCCATCGTGAAAATGAAATTTGTGATGAATTAGCCAAACAAGGCGCAGAAAACCCAACTTTCGAAGATATCGGTTACGAAGGCTAGTCTGCACCTTGTTTTAACGTGCGGTTATTCTTGATAACGAATTAAACCTTCCTGCTGTGTGGTGGCAATTAATGTGCCATCTGCAGCAAAAATTTGTCCTCTCGCTAAACCTCGTCCCGCAAAAGCATTGTTACTTTCAATGGCATGTAAGTGCCAATTATTTAAATTGAAAGGGCGGTGGAACCAAATACTATGGTCGATCGTGGCCACTTTCATCCCTTTCTGTAAAAAGCCTTTCCCATGTGGGTGAAGTGCGGTCAAAATACAGTGGAAATCAGAAAAATAGGCTAAGAGACATTGCTGAGTTTGCAAATCTAATGGTGCTTCTCCATTGGTTTTAAACCAAGCATATTGTTCAGGTGGCAGTTCTCGACCATCAAATGGATTGTTCAAATATCGGCTATGAATATGAAATGGTCGCTCTTGAGCAAATTTTTCACTCAAGCTTTCAGGCAAGGTCTGCGCTACCTTTAACATGATTTCGTGTTCATCAATACATTGTTCAGGACCTGGCACTTGCGGCATGGCTGATTGATGGTCAAAGCCTTCTTCAGGGACTTGAAATGAAGCAGTGACATGACAAATTACATTTTTATGTTGAATCGCTTTTACGCGTAACGCAGAGAAGTTGCGTCCTTCACGTAAGGTTTCTACATCGTAAATAATCGGGTATTGACTGTCGCCAGGTGCTAAAAAGTAAGCATGACAAGAGTGGAGTACACGCTCAGGAGGGGCAACCTGCATTGCAGCAGACAGAGATTGAGCGACTACTTGACCGCCAAATACTTGGCGGAAACCTAAGTCTTCACAGGCTCCGCGAAAGATAAGATCATCAATTTTTTCTAATTTTAACAATTCGATGAGCTGATTTAATTTATCCGACATTGTTTTTTCCTTTTATCAATACAAAAAGACCGCATAGTTATGCGGTCTGAAGCGTTTTTATACGTTAAAGCGGAAGTGCATAACATCACCATCTTGGACGATGTAGTCTTTACCTTCTAAGCGCCATTTACCCGCTTCTTTTGCTCCGTTTTCACCTTTGAATTGGATGAAGTCATCGTAAGCAATCACTTCTGCACGGATGAAGCCTTTTTCAAAGTCTGTGTGGATTACAGCTGCAGCTTTAGGGGCGGTTGCACCAACAGAAACTGTCCATGCGCGCACTTCTTTCACCCCCGCAGTGAAGTAGGTTTGAAGATTTAATAAGGCATAACCTGCACGAATTACACGGTTTAAACCAGGTTCTTCAATACCAAGATCTTGTAAGAATTCGATTTTTTCATCGTCATCAAGTTCAGCAATTTCCGCTTCGATCGCCGCACATACAGGCACTACAACAGAGCCTTCTTTTTCTGCAAACTCACGTACTTTGTCTAAATATGGGTTGTTTTCAAAACCGTCTTCATTTACGTTCGCAATGTACATAGTTGGTTTTAATGTGAGGAAGTTATAGCTTTTAATCGCCAATAATTCATCTTTATCTAACTCAACAGAACGAATCATGCCTGCTTCAGAAAGTACAGGAAGGATTTTTTCCATCACAGACAGCTCAAATTTTGCGTCTTTATCGCCACCTTTTGCACGTTTTTGTAAACGTTGGATGGCACGTTCGCAGCTGTCTAAGTCAGCAAGGGCTAATTCGGTATTGATGGTTTCGATATCGCTTAATGGGTCGATTTTACCCGCAACGTGCACGATATCATCATTTTCAAAACAACGAACAACATGGCCAATTGCATCCGTTTCACGGATATTAGCTAGGAATTTATTCCCTAAGCCTTCACCTTTACTTGCACCCGCAACCAAACCAGCGATATCCACAAACTCCATGGTGGTGGGTAATACACGTTCAGGTTTAACAATTTCCGCTAACGCATCTAAACGCGGATCCGGCATTGGTACCACGCCAGTATTTGGTTCGATTGTACAGAACGGATAGTTTGCCGCTTCGATACCGGCTTTGGTTAATGCATTAAAAAGGGTAGATTTACCGACGTTTGGCAAACCAACGATACCACATTTAAATCCCATGATGTTTTCCTTATTGTGAGCGTAAGTGCGGTTAAAATTTATGGTGTTTTTTCACCGCACTTTTGAGTTAAATTTTAAAACTGTTTAAGCGATTGGTGGCTTTCACCATGCCTTCTTTAAAAAGCAATTCAATACAATCGGTGGCTTCGTCTAACGCTTTATCGAGTGCTTCTCTTTCTGCTGGCGCGGGTTTGTTAAGCACAAAACCTGAAACTAAATCACGGTGTCCAGGATGGCCAATGCCAATACGTAAACGATAGAAATTATTGCTGTTACCAAGCTGAGCCACGATATCTTTTAAACCATTGTGTCCGCCATGTCCGCCACCTTGTTTTAATTTTACGGTGCCCGGCGGTAAGTCTAATTCATCGTGTAGCACTAAAATTTCTTCTGGTTTGATGCGATAAAAATTAGCAAGAGCCCCCACCGCTTTTCCGCTTAAATTCATAAACGTCGTTGGCACTAAAAAACGGACTTCTTTGCCATTAATTAGTGTTTTTCCTACATAACCAAAGAATTTATTTTCTGCATTAAGCGAAACATTAAAGCGACGAGCCAAACGCTCAATCAGCCATTCACCTGCATTGTGGCGGGTTTCTGCATATTTATCGCCAGGGTTTCCTAGCCCCACGATGAGTTTAATTTCAGACATAGTTTTCCGCTTGAATAAAAATAGTGGCGTATTGTAGCGAAAAAGGGCTAATTTCTCAATCTATAAGGCTAAGACTAAAACGCCTGAGAGAATTAATAGACTTCCCATAACTAATTTCATACTTAAAGGTTCACCTAACAATACCACACCTAAAATAATGGCAATCACGACACTGAGTTTATCAATGGGCGCAACCCAAGAGGCGGGCGCCATTTGCAACGCACGATAATAACAAAGCCAAGATAGGCCCGTAGCAACACCGGAAAGAATTAAAAAGGTGAGAGGTTTTGCCGCAATATGTTGTGGCAGTTGCCATTCATTGCGGGCACTAATGATGCCAGCTGTGACCAGTAAAACCACAATTGTACGGATAAAGGTCGCGAGATTGCTGTTAATGCCTTCAACCCCTAATTTTCCTAAAATAGCGGTAAGCCCAGCGAAAAAGGCTGAACCAATGGCAAAAAATACCCAATTCATGATGAACTCCTGATTTTATCGTTAATATTGACCGCACTTTTCCGCTATAATAACGGAAAACTCATCAAGACAGAATAAGACATGAACCAAATTAATATTGAAATCGCCTATGCCTTGCCGGATCGTTATTATTTGAAGTCCTTCAAAGTGGATGAAGGCACGATGATCCAAACAGCTATTTTACAATCGGGCATTTTACAACAGTTTACTGAGATTGATTTGCGTGAGAATAAAGTGGGGATTTATTCCCGTCCAGCCAAATTAACGGATCAGTTAAAAGATGGGGATCGTATTGAAATTTACCGTCCATTGTTAGCGGATCCTAAAGAGATTCGTCGTAAACGTGCAGCAGAACAAGCCAAAACTGCACAAGAAAAAGCCCAACAAGAAAAACAGGAAAAGGAGTAAAAAATGACCGCACTTTCCAACCAATATTGTCTGCCTGAGGGCATTACCCCTGAAATTTTCCTGCGTGATTATTGGCAGAAAAAACCATTGATTATTCGTAATGGTTTACCTGAAATTGTCGGCCAATTCGAGCCTGACGATATTATCGAATTAGCACAAGGCGAAGATGTGACCGCGCGTTTAGTCAAAACTTTTTCAGATGATAATTGGAAAGTGTTTTTCAGTCCGTTATCTGAAGAAGATTTTGCGGATGTACCGGAGAAATGGTCAGTGCTCGTCCAAAACTTAGAGCAATGGAGTACAGAACTCGGTCAGCTTTGGAATAAATTTGGCTTTATTCCACAATGGCAACGCGACGATATTATGGTGTCCTATGCACCTAAAGGTGGTTCCGTAGGTAAGCATTATGACGAATATGATGTGTTCTTAGTGCAAGGCTATGGCCATCGTCGCTGGCAGTTAGGCAAATGGTGTGATTCTTCCACAGAATTCAAACCGAATCAGCCGATTCGTATTTTCGATGATATGGGCGATTTGGTGATTGATGAAGTGATGAATCCAGGCGATATTCTTTATATTCCGGCTCGTATGTCGCATTACGGTGTGGCAGAAGATGATTGTTTGACCTTTTCTTTTGGTTTGCGTTACCCGAATTTAGCGGACATTCTCGATAACGTGAATAAAGCGTTTTGTCATCAAGATCCTGAATTGAATTTAAGCGAATTCCAATTACCGTTACGCTTAACGCAATCAGAGCAGAGCACGGGCAAGTTGGCAGATGAAAATATCCAGGCAATGAAAAAACAATTCTTAGCGAAATTGGCTGAGTCAGAAGCCTTTGATGCCTTGTTCAAACAAGCAGTAGCAGGCACAGTGAGTTCACGTCGTTATGAAATGTTAGTATCGGATGAGATGTCCGATCCTGACGAAGTGCGGTCAATTTTAGAAGAGGAACAAGGTGTATTAATGCAGGACAATAACTGCAAATTACTTTACACCGAAAATCCGCTCCGCATTTATGCTAATGGCGAATGGTTAGATGAAGTGAATGTTATTGAAGCGGAAGTGTTGAAACGTCTTTCCGATGGTGAAGCGCTAGATTGGGCATTCTTAAATAATTTAGTGAATGATACAGAAGATCCTGAAAGTACAATGGAATTATTGCTCGATTCGATTTGTAACTGGTTAGATGACGGTTGGGGGTTGATTGAATAATGTCTGAAAACATTTACTCCGTTTCCCAATTAAACAGCGCAGCCCGGCAAATGCTGGAAGGGCATTTTTCACAAATTTGGCTCACCGGTGAAATTTCCAATTTCACCCAACCGGTGTCGGGACATTGGTATTTGACCTTAAAAGATGAGAATGCCCAAGTGCGTGGCGCGATGTTCCGCATGAAAAATTTGCGCGTGGGATTTCGTCCGCAAAATGGTATGCAGGTGTTGGTGCGGGTGAATGTCAGTTTATATGAGCCTCGCGGTGATTATCAGCTGATTATCGAATCTATGCACCCTGCGGGTGAAGGCTTGTTGCAACAGCAATTTGAAGCGTTAAAAATGAAATTGGCGGCTGAAGGGTTGTTTGCACAAAATTTGAAGAAAAGCTTACCGGACTTTGCTAAAGCGGTGGGGATTGTTACCTCTTCGACTGGTGCCGCGTTGCAAGATATTCTGCATATTTTGGCTCGCCGCGATCCGAGTTTAAAGGTTGTGATTTACCCAACGGCAGTGCAAGGAAAAGAAGCAACGACTGAAATCGTCCAAATGATTGAACTCGCCAATGCTCGTCAAGAAGTGGATGTATTGATCGTCGGTCGAGGTGGTGGTTCCTTAGAAGATCTTTGGTGCTTTAATGAAGAAGAAGTGGCGCGTGCTATTTTCCGTTCTAATTTACCGATTATCAGTGCAGTCGGTCACGAAACGGATGTTACCATTGCAGATTTTGTAGCTGATTTACGAGCGCCGACACCGTCTGCAGCGGCAGAGTTAGTGAGTCGCAATCAGCAGGAATTACTTCAACAGTTAGCCTATAAACAACAGCGTTTGGAGATGGCGTTAGATCGTATTTTTAGTCATCAACAACAACGTTTACAACAGTTACGTTTACGTCTGCAAAATCAACATCCACAAAATCAATTATTGATGCAGAAAGCCAGAACAGAACAATTACATCATCGTTTAGTTTTGGCAATGCAGCGCCAAGTGGATAAAACGCAACAAAAATTGACCGCACTTTCAGCTCGCTTAAAACAAAATCCGTTGCCTTATCGATTGCAAAAACAATCCCAATATTTAGCTCAGTTACAAGTGCGGTTAAATTTAGGGGCGAATCGTCAAGTCACGGAACGTCAAAATAAATTGGCGACATTGTGTGGTAAGTTAGATGGATTAAGTCCATTAAAAGTATTGGCTCGAGGATATTCCATCGCAGAAGATGCCAAAGGACATGCTATTGTGAGTGTGAAACAAGTCAAAACGGGCGATACGATTAAAACGAAGGTGGCAGATGGGGAAATAACCAGCCGCGTTTGTTAATTCAGATAGATTCTTAATGTAAACCTATGATGAATAAGAAATCATCATAGGTTTTCTTTTTTTGTGACCGGCTTCAAAGTTTCAACAAAAAAATAGAGGGTTCAGTTTTTTTTATTTTTTTATGGGAGTATTATGCGACCTCGATACTAGGAGAGTAATGATGTCAGAAATTCAACAGTTTAGTCAGCATGATATAGAAGTTCTTAATGAAGAAACTGTTTATAAAGGTTTTTTTACACTTAAGAAAGTACAGTTTAAACATAAGCTTTTTGCCGGTGGAGAAAGTGGTGTCGTGACAAGGGAGTTGTTGGTCAAAGGTGCTGCTTCTGCAGTGATTGCTTACGATCCGGAAGAAGATGCAGTGGTTTTAGTTGAGCAAGTACGTATTGGTGCATATCAGCCTGAAGCAGCTCGTTCCCCTTGGTTATTAGAATTGATCGCCGGGATGGTAGAAGAGGGTGAACAACCTGAAGAAGTCGCTTTGCGTGAAAGTGAAGAGGAAGCAGGCGTATCCGTTCAAGATCTCACACATTGTTTAAGCGTGTGGGATAGCCCGGGCGGTGTCGTCGAACGTATTCATTTGTTTGTCGGACGAGTAGATAGCTCGCAAGCCAAGGGACTTCATGGTTTAGCTGAAGAAAATGAAGACATCCGTGTTCATGTGGTGAAACGTGAGCAAGCCTATCAATGGATGTGTGATGGCAAAATTGATAATGGCATTGCAGTAATGGGCTTGCAATGGCTTCAATTAAATTACGCCCAATTGCAGCAACGCTGGCAATAGGAGTCTCATGAGCAATACATTTGAATACGAACCCGCGAGTGAAGTTGTTAAATTATTACAAATTACCGATCCTCATTTGTTTAAAGATACAAGCAAAGACTTATTAGGTATCAACACGCACGAAAGTTTTTCTCAGGTGTTAAAAGAAATTCAGTTGGAGTCTTTTGAGTACGATGTCGTGCTTGCAACAGGGGATTTGGTACAAGATAGTAGCGACGAAGGCTATCTGCGATTTGTTGAAATGGTTAAACCGTTAAATAAGTCAGTATTTTGGCTTCCGGGTAACCATGATTTTCAACCCAAAATGGTCGAGCATTTAAGCCAATCGCCTATTAATGCGTCAAAACATTTACTTCTAGGCAAACATTGGCAAGTGATTTTGTTAGATAGCCAAGTATCCGGTGTGCCTCATGGTGAATTGAGCGCTTATCAGTTAGATTGGTTAAAAACAAAATTAGCGGAAAATCCAGCGCGTCATAGCTTAGTCGTCTTACACCACCACCTATTGCCAACGAATTCAGCATGGCTTGATCAGCATAATTTGCGTAATGCGCATGATTTTTCAACCGTTCTTGCTCAATTCAACAATGTAAAAGGGATCTTATACGGGCATATTCATCAGCAGGTTGATAGCTATTGGCAAGGTTATCAAACCATGGCAACACCCGCGACTTGTATTCAATTTAAGCCTGATAGCAATCATTTTGCGTTAGATACATTACAACCAGGCTGGCGTGAAATTGAACTACATCCAGATGGGCGAATTGAAACGAGAGTAAAACGAATCAAACAAAAAACATTCCTACCGAATATGGAGGAAGACGGATACTAAACAAAGTGCGGTTAAAATTCAGGTGATTTTAACCGCACTTTTTCTATACCGAAATGGGTAAAAGTCCATTTTACACTAGCCAGAATTCCCACAAATCTGTACAATAGCCGACCGATTTTATCTTTTTACTAATCTTTATTTTTTAAGCAATATGACGCAAAAATTACATATTAAAACATGGGGCTGTCAGATGAATGAATACGATTCATCAAAAATGGCCGATCTTCTCTTAAATACACATGGTTTGGAATTGACAGATATTCCAGAAGAAGCAGATGTGTTACTTCTTAACACCTGTTCTATCCGTGAAAAGGCACAAGAAAAAGTGTTCCATCAGTTAGGTCGTTGGAAAGAATTAAAAAAACAAAATCCAAACTTAGTGATTGGTGTGGGCGGTTGTGTGGCTTCACAAGAAGGTGAGCATATTCGTCATCGAGCACCTTATGTGGATATCGTATTTGGTCCGCAAACTTTACATCGCTTACCAGAAATGATTAACCAAATTCGTGGCGGTAAAAGTTCGGTGGTGGATGTGAGTTTCCCAGAAATTGAGAAATTTGACCGCTTACCAGAGCCTCGAGCAGAAGGTCCAACCGCGTTTGTGTCTATTATGGAAGGCTGTAATAAATATTGTACTTACTGTGTGGTGCCTTATACCCGTGGTGAAGAAGTGAGCCGTCCTGTTGATGATGTGTTATTTGAAATTGCGCAGTTGGCAGAGCAAGGTGTACGTGAAATTAATTTATTAGGCCAAAACGTAAACGCATATCGCGGCCCGACATTTGATGGCGGTATCTGTACATTTGCGGAATTATTGCGTTTAGTGGCGTCGATTGACGGTATCGACCGTTTACGTTTTACCACCAGTCATCCAATCGAATTTACTGACGATATTATTGACGTTTATCGTGACACACCTGAATTGGTGGACTTCGTGCACTTGCCGGTACAAGCAGGTTCTGACCGTATTTTAACTATGATGAAACGTGGTCATACAGCGTTAGAATATAAATCGATCATTCGTAAATTACGTGCAGTTCGTCCAAATATTCAAATCAGCTCCGATTTCATTGTTGGTTTCCCGGGTGAAACGAAGGAAGAGTTTGAACAGACTATGAATCTAATTGCGCAAGTGAATTTTGATATGAGCTTTAGCTTTATCTATTCCGCGCGCCCAGGTACACCTGCAGCAGATATGCCGGATGATGTTACTGAAGAAGAGAAGAAACAACGCCTCTATCTTTTACAAGAGCGTATCAATCAACAAGCGGCACAATATAGCCGTCGTATGCTTGGCACCGAGCAACGCGTGTTGGTGGAAGGCCCGTCTAAGAAAGATATTATGGAATTAACGGGACGTACTGAAAACAACCGTATTGTGAATTTCCAAGGCTCGCCAGATATGATTGGTAAGTTTGTCGATATCAAGATTACCGATGTTTATACTAATTCTCTACGTGGCGAGGTGGTACGTACTGAAGATCAAATGGGATTACGTATTGCACAATCACCGCAAGAAGTGATGAACCGTACTCGTAAAGAGGATGAATTAGGCGTAGGTCGTTATCACGGCTAATATTTAAGAATATAGTTAAGTAACCGTACGAAAGTGCGGTTATTTTTTTATGTATTTTCAGAAAAAGAGAGTAGGAAAGTCTTTACCCTAAATTTTAGGCATAAAAAAACACCCGTTAAGGTGCTGATTTAAAGTGGTGGGTCGTGAAGGATTCGAACCTTCGACCAACGGATTAAAAGTCCGCTGCTCTACCGACTGAGCTAACGACCCACTGGTATCATTTTGAAATGGTGCCCGAAGCCAGACTTGAACTGGCACGCCTCGAAAGGCGAGGGATTTT
>OBZI01000668.1_pt1 | contig 11123 bp, 10 predicted proteins | sample 1476911 | NCBI WGS metagenome assembly OBZI01 (sample SAMEA2580238, study PRJEB22360) | human gut metagenome | biome: human gut; feature: human-associated habitat; material: faeces | place: Denmark | collected 2008/2010 | reverse complement strand
CCGCCAATATGGGCGGGGACACCGATACCATCGGCTGCATGGCCGCTGCAATTTGCGGCGCGCATTGCGGCATCGGCGGGATTGCGGCTGAGACGGTCGAATTTTTGGAAAAAACGAACGGCCTCCATTTCGGCGAACTGGCTCAGGGCGTCATGAAGACCCGTGCAGTCTTCACGCTTTAAGGACAAAGGCGACCGCAATGCGCAGCATCATTGAACTCATTGACGCGCTCGACGTCCGCAAACGCATTCTCATCATCGGGAGCGCCTTCGTCGACGTGATCGTGCATGTGCCCCGCCTGCCGCTTTCGGGTGAAGATGTCGAAGGTTCAAGCCGGCAGCAGGTGGTTGGCGGCTGCGCCTACAACGCAGCGGATGCCGTTGCCAAACTGGGCATTGATTTTGACGCCCTGATTCCTGTGGGCGAAGGCATGATTGCCGACCGCGTGCGGGAAACTTTTCGTGCACGCGGTTTCACGGTGCGCGAGTTCCGCGGCATTGGCGACAACGGCTGGTGCCTCTCATTTGTGGAGCCCGACGGCGAACGCACCTTCGTATCGATGTCGGGCGTGGAAAAATGCTTTAAGCCCGAGTGGCTTGACGAGATCGACCTTCAGTGCGCAGATCTCATATACCTCTCGGGGTATCAGGCGGACGCCCGCAATGCCGGTTTCATTGAAGCGCTCCTCGCCGAGAAGCGCCCCGATGCGCAGATTCTCTTTGACCCGGGCCCTTGCTCGGGAAGCATTCCTGAAGAGATGTTTTCGGCCATTCTTTCGGCCAACACCATTCTGAAGGTGAACGCTCAGGAAGCAAAGACGCTGGCGCCTTCGGCAACGCCCCGCGAAGCGGCGGCGGCTTTGTCGCTTTTGACAGCTCAATCAGTGATTGTCACTGACGGTGCGCGCGGCGCCTATGCGGCGCAGGCGGGCAAAGTTTCGCATTTGCAGGGGTTCCCGGTGCATGTCGTCGACACCATTGGTTCCGGCGATGCGCATGCGGGCGGCGTGCTTGCAGGTTTGGCCAGCGGCTTCACGCTCGCTGAGGCCGTGCTGCTCGGAAATGCGGTGGCGAGCTGGGTAACGGCTCAGGAGGGGGCGGCTACCGCACCGCAAGCCGCCGAACTGCGAGCCCGGCATTTGCTTGATATTTGAACGTCAACCCATTCAGAACTTTTTTTCATCAACCCTCGGACTTCAAAAAAACATGTCTGACGCATCCAAAATCGAAACCAACGGCGTCAATCCGGTGCCCGACAATGAACGCTACGGCCGCCCGTTTGACCTTTTCCCCGTTTGGTTTTCCTGGAATATTTCCATCTTCGGCATTACGCTCGGCATCTACGTTTTTGGCTTAGGCCTTTCGGTCTGGCAGGCGATGCTCGCGGGCGTCATCGGTTACTTCCTCTCCTGCGCCTTGGTGGGCATCCTTGCCGTCGGCAGCGTCCGCACGGGGCTTCCGACCCTTGTGCAGTCGCGCTTGGCATTTGGTTATCACGGCAATAAACTCCCGACCTTCTTTGGCTACCTCGCCAACATGGGCTGGAAGGTGACGCTGCTCTCGATGGCTACGACGACGCTCGCCGATTTGGTGGCCAACCTCGTCCCCGGTCTCCTCAACGACAAGGGCATGCCGGTGGCCGGATGCACGCTCGGGTGTTTCGCCGTCGTGCTCCTGCTCACGATGAGCGGCGCCATTTACGGCCATCAGCTCATCATCAAGATTGAGAAGGCCATTGCCTGGCTGACGGGCATCTTCACGATTGTCTATCTCTTCTTTTTCATTCCGAATATCAATTTCTCGGCGCTTTCATCCGCGCCGAGCGGCAGCTTCGCCACTTTTGTCGGCGGCATCGTTCTTTCGATGACCATGGTGGGTCTCGGGTTCCTGAATTACGGCGGCGACTATGCCCGTTATCTCCCGCGCAAAACCCCTGCGCGCGGCGTCATTTTCTGGACCACCACCGGCATTGCAGTGCCTGTTTCTGTGCTCCTCATCCTCGGCGTGATGCTCGCTGTCGGCAATCCCGCCCTGCTTGAAAAAGCCAACCATGAGCCGCTCGCCGCATTGACCGGCATTCTGCCCTTCTGGTTCTATGTGCCTTTCTCGCTCATCGTCATCATCTCGCTGATTTCAGCCGGCATGACGGGCATCTATAGTTCTGGACTTGCTCTGCTCGCCCTCGGCGTGCCGATGACGCGTCTGGCCACTACGATTCTCAACGGCGTGATCATCGCGCTCGGTGCCTACTATCTGCTCTTTATCTCCGACAGCTTCGTGTCGACCTTCCAGTCGTTCCTCGCGCTGATCTCGGTGGTGATGGGTACGTGGGGCGCCATTGAAATGGTCGACTTGCTGCGTCAGAAGCGCATCGGCTTGGACTGCAAACTCGCACTTGCTCCGGGTGAGGGCGGTGAATCCGTCCGCTGGACCGCTTTCGGGTCGCTTATTTTCGCGAGTCTGATTGGTCTGGGCACGATTACTTCGTCAGATCCCTACATTGCCCATGCGGTGAGTTTCCTGCTGCCGGCGGGTTCTGAAACGAGCGTTTTTGCGCGTGCCAACATCGGACTTGTTGCGGCAATGATCATTGGCGCATCGCTTTATGCGGTGCTCACCTTTGTGCTGCAAAAGGGCAGTCATCTGAAGGCTGAATAATTTTTCGGGGCAGCCCCTTTGAGCCGGCAAGCACACACTGCGCACTGGCCAAGGAGCTGCAGAGACATGAACCGGCGCCGAACAGAGCTCAATGTCGGCGCCGTTTCTTTCGTTTCGGTGCGGTAAAAACAGAAAACCCGCCGAAGTCTTGCGACTTGCAGCGGGTCTCGTTAACGACAGTTGTCGTTGAATTCTGTGGTGCCCGGGAAAGGACTCGAACCTTCACGGCCGTGAAGCCGCCAGCACCTGAAGCTGGTGCGTCTACCAATTTCGCCACCCGGGCACTGAGGAAAGAAATTATGAAGTGATCAGTTTAATTTGTCAAGAGAGCGATCCAAAATAACTTTTCTGTATCTTCGAGGTCGGCTGATCGGTGAGCGGGGCAACAGCGCTTTTGTGCTGCTCTTTGGGCGCGCTCGAGCACAATGATTTAGAGTGAGGTCCAAATAATCATTTCATTCGGATTCAAGAATCCATGTCGAAGAAAAAGAGCAAACAGCTGCCGATCACGGAAGTTCAGCTTACCCCTGAGCAGATTGCCCAAGCCAAGGAAATCCTTGCTGGGCTTCAAAAGGATATTCAATACGCTGCGGCCAAAAAGAACCTCGTTCGCATGATGCCCTGCGCCAAATCCGTGGCGAACGCATTGGTCATGAAGCTCAGTGAAGAGGGATTTGAAGGCGGCGAAGAACATTGGTTTCGTCATCCCGATGCTCCCACAGCGACCGGCGTCGTACAGGGCGCTCGGCGTCCGAGCGACATGAAGGTGACGCCGCAGAGCGTCGATGGGGCAGAGTTCAGTCTGACGGCATCGGCACAGGTCGTGCCTGGCGACGTGGTAGAGCTGCGTCAGACGATCAGCGGCTGGCGGCCTGCGGGACTGGTTTCGCGTCCGCAGCGTCGATGGGTCTGCCGTTGTGTGACTGACGCTGCCGCCAAAGAAATCGAGTGGCTGCTCTTTAAACCCATTTCTGCTTTTGCGCCGATTGAACTGCAGGTCAACGTTCAAGAGGTGCCGCCTGAGGTAGATCTCGAACGTGACGCCGTTGAACTGGAAATCAGCGCCGATGCGCCTTTTTTTGCCAAACGCCGCGAAGATTCATATTGGGGTTCGGACGAAGAGTGGCAGATTTTCCCGGCACATTTTGTTCGCAAAGTAGGCGTGATGAATGATCCGTTGGGTGAAATGGCGATTGCCTCCGCTCAATTCGGCGTTCCCATTGATTTTTCACCCGATACGCTCGATGAGGCGGAAAAACTGCCCGAGAAGGTGGATCGCAGAAGTCTTTTGCACCGAGTGGACCTCACGGATCTCGCTTTCGTGACCATCGACGGTGAAGATGCGCGCGACTTCGATGATGCTGTCTACTGCGAGGAGACTCCGGAAGGCTGGCGGCTCTTGGTGGCCATTGCTGACGTCAGTCACTACGTTCGTCCGGGCACATCGCTCGACCGCGATGCACAAAAGCGAGCCACATCGGTCTATTTCCCGTCTTCGGTTGTGCCGATGCTCCCCGAAAAGCTCTCCAACGGGCTTTGTTCGCTCAACCCCGGCGTTGATCGGCTGACGCTGGTTTGCGATGCCTTGGTCAACCGCAAAGGGGAGACGACGGCTTATCAGTTTTATCCGGCGGTCATTCATTCGCACGGTCGCCTGACCTATACCGCTGTATGGTCGGCGCTGCAGGGAGAAGCTTGGGGACTGAACACGGTGGGGCCGCGTTTAGGTGAACTTAAGCGTCTTTATGCGCTTTACGGCGTACTCCGAGCGGCGCGCTCTGAGCGTCATGCACTTGATTTCGAAACAGAGGAAAGCGCAGCGGATTTTGCGGCGGACGGCGAGATCATCGGGTTCCACGTGCGTGACCACAATGATGCCCATCGAATCATTGAGGAATGTATGTTGGTGGCCAATGTCTGCGCCGCGCAGTTTGCGATTGCCAAGAAGCAGACAACGCTCTTTCGCGTTCATGGTGAACCCGAGCAGACAAAGCTCAACGACTTAAAGAGCATTCTGGCGGGGTTTGGCATTTCCTTCAAACTGAAGGGGTCGGAGAATCTCGCCCCTGTATTGGCAAAGCTCATTGAAGATACGAAAGATAAACCCTATCTGCAGACGGCCATTTTGCGCACGATGCAGCGCGCGTGTTATCAGCCGGAAAATATCGGGCATTTTGGTCTTCAGTATCCGGCCTATGCGCACTTCACGTCGCCGATCCGGCGTTACCCCGATTTGCTTTTGCACCGCACAATCAAGGGGATTCTCTCTAAGCGCTCCTATACGCCGGCCGTTGAATTTGACGATGCGGAGCTGATGACGGGGTATCACGCCCGCAAGCTCGGTTCCAATCCGGAGGCAAAACCTTCAGGGGCGGCAAAACCCTTAAGCCGTCAGGAGGCAAAAAAGGCCGTTTGGACGCGCTTAGGCATCATCTGCTCGGCCGCGGAGCGTCGTGCTGACGATGCGTCGCGCGAGGTGATGAAGTTCCTGAAATGTCAGTATCTGCTGTCAGCGGATCAGAAATCCTTCCAGGCAACCGTTACCGGTATGTGCCCGGCAGGAATTTTTGTGACGCTCAGCGACATGCCGATTGAAGGATTTGTGCATATCTCACAGCTTGGCTGGGGTTATTTTGTCTACGATCCCGCCAAACAAACGATGACGTCGCATGAAGAGATGACGGAAATTCGTCTTGGGGATCAGCTGACGGTACGGCTTGAAGATGTGGATCTGAAGGAGCGGCGGATAAACTTTACGCTCTTGAGCAATCAGAGCCGCCGTCATCCTGCCAAGGGCGGCGGACGCCGGCGCTTTGATGATGATTTCTGGTACTAATCGCTCAAACGCCACATAGAGGATGCCCGGCGCTTACAATGCCGGCCTTTCAAAATGCTTTTGATCGTTCCCTTTTGGGGAGCGCTTCTTTTCACCGAGGCCTTTTCCGTGAAGCACTACGACGACAATTCTCAGGACGAACACTACGAAGGTTCAGGGCGCGTCCGCCGCAGCCATGATGTCCAACCCCAGGAGGGTCCGGGCCGCGCCCCCCCCAGCCGCGGCCGCGGCGAAGATTTCGGCCGCGAACGATCCGACCGCACGGAGCGCAGCCGTCCAGCGAGGATTCGCACCGAGGCCGGCACCGTTGTGCTGGCGGGTTTTCATGCTGTCGCTGCTCGTCTGAAACTTGACCCGGAGTCGATTCAGCAGGTTTATGTCGATCCGGAGCGTCGTGACAAGCGCATGCGTGAAATGCGCGAGAAGCTCTTTGCGGCCGGTGTACGCGTCATGAATGCTGATGCTGCGCGTCTTGACGGTCTGTCGCCCGATGTTCCCCATCAGGGCATTGCGGCGATTGCCGCAGAACGCGAGAACACGCTTGATTTTGCTGATCTGCTCGATCAGATCACAGACCGCACGCTGCTGCTTATTCTGGACGGCGTCACGGATCCGCGCAATTTCGGCGCCTGTCTGCGTGCGGCTGATGCTGCCGGCGTGCAGGCCGTGATCGTGCCGCGTGACCGTTCGGCCCGTATGACGCCTGCGGCCGCCAAGCCTGCCGCGGGCGCGGCGGAAACCGTGCCGGTGGTGTCGGTTACCAACCTTGCCTCGGCCATCATGGAACTGCGTGACAACGGTGTCTTTGTTGCCGGCACGGCGGGCGAAACGGATACAACGATCTATGACGTGGCTCAGGCGCGTGCCTTCGCATGGGTTTTGGGAGCAGAAGGCGAGGGACTTCGCCAGCTTACTCGCCGCCGCTGCGACGTCCTTGCTGCCATCCCGATGGTGGGTTCGGTCGAGTCGCTCAATGTCTCCGTTGCCTCCGGCATCTGTCTTTTTGAGTCACTGCGTCAGCGCATTGCCGCGGGCCTCGTGCAGCCGGGTTCACCCGACGAGCGTCTCTAAGACGAAACGCTTGGGTGCATTGAAAAGAAATTTGGCTTAAACACTTGCAGGGCCGCGGTTGGATCGGTACAATCGCGGCCTTTACTGTCCTTGCCGCACTGGAACGACGCTCTGGGCGGCTTTTTCCGCAAGGAGGCTAAATGCGTCACTACGAAATCTGCATCGTCGTGCATCCTGACCAGAGTGAACAGGTTCCCGCGATGATCGAGCGCTACAAGAACCTCGTCGCCGAACAGGGCGGCAAGATTCACCGCATCGAAGACTGGGGCCGTCGTCCGCTCGCCTATCCGATCGAAAAGCTCGTGAAGGCGCACTATGTGCTCCTCAACATCGAGTGCGGCCATGAGACGATCCTCGAGATCGAAAACGGCTTCCGTTTCAACGACGCCGTTCTTCGCCACCTCACTGTGAAGACGAAGCATGCCGAAACCGCTCCCTCCCCGATGATGAAGGTCATTGAGAAGGAAGAGGCCCGCAAGGTTGCCGCTGAGGCTGCCGCTGCTCAGGAAGAAGCCGCTGAGGCCTAATTCCTGCAAGCTGTCAGACGAAGTTCCATCCCATCCGTGAATTCAATCGATCTTTCCGGAACATTGATAGAGCGGGAAGCGGTGAGGTTTACTCCCGCGGGCATCGAAGTTTTCGAAGCCGTCCTGCATCATCGCTCTGAAGTGGTCGAAGCGGGCAAGGTCCGCAAGCTTGAGTTCGACTTCAACGTGGTGTCCTACGGGGCACTTGCCAGAAGACTGAACGGAATGGAGATTGGCGCAGAAATCCAGTTCAAGGGGTTTCTGGCTCCCAAGTCGATGAGAACCCGCCGTCTGACGGTACACATCACAGAATTCAAATAGAGGAGTCATCCAAATGGCTTTTGGTGCTAAGGGTAAGGGCAAGCCCCGCCGTTCGAACCAGCAAAATTCGCTTTTCAAGCGCCGCAAGTTCTGCCGCTTCACGGCTGAACACGTTGAACAGATCGACTACAAGGATGTCGACACGCTGCGCGATTTCATCCAGGAAAACGGCAAGATCATGCCGGCTCGCCTGACCGGTACGAAGGCGCACTATCAGCGTCAGCTCGACACCGCCATCAAGCGTGCCCGCTTCCTGGCCCTCCTGCCCTATACGGACAACCAGTAATCGACGGGAGAAAAGAGAAATGCAAGTCATTCTGCTTGAAAAGATCACGCATCTCGGCGATCTGGGCGACATCGTCAAGGTCAAGGACGGCTACGGCCGCAACTTCCTGATCCCCCAGGGTCACGCCAAGCGCGCCACGAAGCAGGCTATCGCCGAATTCGAAGCTCGCCGCGCTGAACTCGAAAAGGCTCAGGCTGCTCGCGTCGCTGCCGCCGAAGAACTCGCCGGCAAGCTCAACGGCGCTGAAGTTACGATCGCCAGCAAGTGCGGCGTCGACGGCCGTCTGTTCGGCTCCGTCACCAACGCTGACATCGCTGAAGCGGTGGACAAGCTCGGCTTCCAGATCAAGAAGTCGCAGGTTCGCACGCCGCTCGGCGCCATCAAGGCGACCGGCGAATACGTCATCACCATTGGTCTGATGACGGACATCTCCGCCGATGTGACGGTGAAGGTCGTCGCCGAGGAATAATCGGTTCGACCGCATCTGCCGTCCGCTCTGAGGGCGGCAGACCGATGAAAGCCCCGAGGAGTCCGCTCAGGATCTTTGGGGCTTTTTTCTGCATGATTATTGCCGCAGCGCAGGGATGCCGCAAAGCCTTTGAGGCAGATAAGGACGGCGACACTGCGCCGATCGGTCATAATCAAAACTTTCTCAACGTTCCTTATACCTCTTTGAGGTCTGTGTCATGGCCGAAGAAAATATCGACGAAGCCGCTCAGGCAGTACGTCGTCCGCCCTCAAGCGTACTGAGCGAGCAGGCGATTCTCGCCGGCCTGATGATCGACAACTCGGCGCTCGACAGCGTGGTCGACATTATTCGCCCAGAGGATTTCTATCGGCGCGACCACCGCATCATTTTTGAAGAAATCGTGCAGTTGCTGCAGGAGGGACACCCTGCGGACTATCTGACGGTTTTTGAAAGTCTGAAGTCAAAGGGGATAGAGAACGATGCGGGCGGGCTGCCTTATCTCACCGAATTGGTGGGGAGCTCTCCCTCGGCCGCGAACATCCGCCGATATGCGGAAATCGTGCATGACAAGTCGGTACTGCGCCAGCTCATTACCGTAGGCGACCGCATCGTTACCAATGCATTGGCGCCAGAGGGCCGCGAGACACGTGAAATTCTGGACGAAGCTGAAAAGGAAGTGCTCGCCATCAATGAGCGCAATGCTCGTACGCAGCGCGGCTTTCAGCCTTTGGTGACGCTCGTGCGAGACGTCTCCGCCCGCGTCATTGAGCTCTACAACACGAAGTCGACTTCCGAGGTGACGGGTGTTTCCTCGGGCTACCCCAATCTCGACCATGTGACGGCAGGTTTGCAGCGCGGTGATCTCATCATCATCGCCGGCCGTCCGTCGATGGGCAAAACGTCGTTTGCACTCAACATCGCCGAAAACGTGGGCGTTGATCAGGAGCTGCCCGTGGCGGTCTTCTCCATGGAAATGGGGGCGGATCAGCTCGCGCAGCGCATGATTTCATCGGTCGGCCGTATTGATGCGCAAAAGCTCAGAAAAGGTCAGCTCGACGACGAGGACTGGGACAACTTCACGGCGGCACTGCATCGTCTTGAAGAAAAGCCCATTTATATTGACGACACGCCGGGACTCACGATTTCGGAACTCACGAGCCGCACTCGGCGGCTGGTTAATCAGGCCGGACCGCTCGGTCTCGTCGTGATTGACTATATCCAGCTTATGTCCGGACAGCGGCGCAGCAATCAAGACAACCGCGCGCAGGAGCTCTCGGAAATCTCCCGCGGGCTGAAGTCGCTCGCCAAGGAACTCGGCGTTCCGGTGATTGCGCTTTCGCAGCTCAATCGTTCAGTGGACAGCCGTACCGATAAGCGTCCGGTGATGTCGGACCTCCGTGAATCCGGCGCAATCGAACAGGATGCGGACGTCATCATGTTCATCTATCGAGATGTTGTCTACAACAAGGAAACGGTCGATAAAAACTTGGCAGAAATCATTGTGGCCAAGCAGAGAAACGGCCCCATCGGGACGCTTCGCATGACGTTCCTCGGCGGCAATACGCGCTTTGAACCTTCAGCGGATGCGGGCTATTGGGGCGGGATTGAAGAGTAACCTTTAGCCGGACAAAATGGAATTCATTCAAAAGGGAATGCTCGCTCATGGAATGGCTGACAAGTTTGGATTGGTTTGCGCTGTCGTGCTGGTTCGGCGCCATTGTGCTCATTGTGCTTGGGTTTGCCGGTACAATCGTGCCGGCGATTCCGGGCCTGCCGATGATTGCCGCCGGCGGGTGGCTGATTGGCTGGGCTGATCACTATGAAAAAGTGGGGTTCTGGACCATTGCCGTCTTGATTGTGCTTGCAGTCATTGGCGTAGTGGTCGATTCTGTCTCGCAGACGGCCGGTGCGCAGCGGGCAGGCGCCTCAAAGGCCGGCATTGTGGGTTCCATCGTTGGGACCGTGGTCGGAATCCCCATGGGGCTTTTCGGCATCTTTGTGATGCCTCTGGTGGGCGCGGCTGTCGGTGAATTCTGGGCCAAACGCGACTTGATGCATGCCGGACGCGTAGGCGTCGCCACCTGGGTCGGCATGATCGTCGGCACGGCTGTCAAAGTGGCGCTGGCTTTTACAATGACGGGGTACCTGTTCTTCATCTATCTGATGAATTGATTGATCGTCGCAGCCGAATTTGAAAGAACATTTCAGCCGACAAAAGCTGGGTAGCTGCAATCGGTCGATGATTGACGCACTGATGCGTTAATCTTGGTGGATCAAAGGAGCGCTGAAGCCGTCCGCCTTCAGCAGACTTTCCCGTCTGCAGAAGGCATCTTGGAGTGGATGGCTTCAGCGCTCATCTTTTCGAAAAGAACGTTGAATGCGGTCGGAGCCTGCCGTCCATGATCCACACCATCTACTCCAACAGCTATGAAGTGCTGCGCGCAGTGCTTCTCAACAATATTGATGCGCTTCGTCTGCGTCCGGAGGCTGAATCGCTGAGAGCCGACGAATGCTTCGCCGGCGTCTTCGACCGTGTTCCTGTCATTATTCCGAGCAAGGCTGTAGAGACGGATCTGGTGAGAGCCATTGCCAAACAGGAATCCGTCTGCGCGTCCATGCGTTTTATGTTTCTTTCGGAGTGGCTTGGGTTCTTCTCTCGCGCCCGGCGCGGCAAGCTTAGCCTGGACGGCAGGCCTCGGGTTCTTCCCTCGGGAGCCGCTGGCCAATGTGATCGGCAACGAGGCGCGCTGGATGATCTGGCGCGAACTCCGTGCTACGGGACCGGGAAGCCTGCGAGAAGCGGTTCGCACTCGGACGACCCGCTTGGAGGACAGCCTTAAAAACCGCAGCGACCATGATCTTTTGCTGCTCGCTCAGCGCATTGCCGGCGTTTTTGTGGCCTATTCGAGCTATCGCCTCGACTGGATTCTGGCATGGCTGGGGCTGCATCAGGATC
>OBZI01000666.1_pt1 | contig 11150 bp, 9 predicted proteins | sample 1476911 | NCBI WGS metagenome assembly OBZI01 (sample SAMEA2580238, study PRJEB22360) | human gut metagenome | biome: human gut; feature: human-associated habitat; material: faeces | place: Denmark | collected 2008/2010 | reverse complement strand
GGTGTGGATACTACGACTCAATTCATCTTCACTTCATCCCTGAAATGTTTGCAATAAAGAGTACATTCCGGCTTTTCAACAGCTGTTGCAGTGGTTTCGTGCAGGTTGTGGTACAGGCTCGCAATTCTGATTAACGAGCTGTCCAGGTAGTATGAAGAAATACAATAAGCAGGAATTTATCTTATCTCCCCCGATTTCCGTCATCGGAGGAGATATAACTGTCAGGCAAATATCGTCATCAAATAGGCGGCAAACAGTGCCAGATGCGCTGCGCCATTGAGCACGTTAGTACGTCCGGTGGAGAAGGAGATATGGCACAGCACTAAAGAGGCCACCATCACCACCATTTCTGGCGCACCAAGTGCAAACTGTAATTCGTTACCCGTCATAAAGGCAATTAGCGTGACGACAGGTACGGTAAGCGAAATGGTTGCTAACACTGAACCAAAGAACAGATTCATCGCGCGCTGGACCTGGTTGTTCAACACTGCTTTTAACGCACCTAAACCTTCCGGCGACAGAATCAACAGAGCCACCAGGAAGCCAGTAAAGGCGACAGGGGCATTCATGCTGTCGAGCAATGTCTCCAGCGGGCTGGCATTCATTTTGGTGACTGCAATAACGGCAATCAGATGGATAATCAACCAGATAGCATGCCACACGCTGCTATGGGCAGACGGTTTACCGTGATGCGGGTCGTCGTCATCACTGTCATCTTCGTGCTCGTAGACAAACAAACTTTGATGCGTTTTGGTCTGGATCAGCAAAAATACGCCATACATTGCCGCAGAAATTAATGCTACCAGTAACGCCTGACCGGTTGAAAAATTCGCCGCAGGCAGAGCCATTGGAAATACCAGTACGATTATCGCCAGGGGGAACAGCGCAATTAAATACTGCTTGATACCAAACAGATTCATATATTGGGTGGCAAACTTACGACCGCCCAACAATAATGAAAAGCCAACCAGCCCACCGGTAACAATCATAATGATTGAATAGAGCGTATCACGCATTAGCGTTGGCGCGGCGTCGCCGGTTGCCATTAAAGCTGAAATCAAACTGACTTCAAGAATAACCACTGAAAGGCTAAGAATAAGCGAACCGTAAGGTTCTCCCAGGCGATGGGCTAATACGTCCGCATGACGGACAACACTAAAGGCGCTACTTAAAATACCAATAAGCGCAAGAAGATTGATGGCAATGACCACTGGTAGTGTCTGGCTACTTCCCCACAGGAACAGCACTACCAGCGCCAGAACCGGGAAAATAAGCGAAGTCTCCTTGTGGCGGGTTTTTACCGCCTCTTGAGCATTTGACATTATGGTTATCCCTTTGCAGATGAATTTATCGAAAATGTAAAAAATAGGTAGGGAAAATAACAGAAAGTGTCTGGATATCGGTAACATTTTACGAATTTTTACCCCGCTGTCGATTTTTTACTCATTGGGGCATAAAAATAAGTATTACGTTTAGACAATGTTTGTTTTAGCGTTTCTTAAGAAGAGTCTGACATGAAAATTCTTATGTTTTGGCAAGAGTAGATATTGTTGACCACACTTAATGTTCAACTTTGTAAAAGGAGTCAACGATGCCGTATAAAACGAAAAGCGATCTGCCGGAAAGCGTAAAGCACGTTCTACCGTCTCATGCCCAGGATATCTATAAAGAAGCGTTCAACAGCGCATGGGATCAATATAAAGATAAAGACGATCGGCGTGATGACGCCAGTCGCGAAGAAACCGCGCATAAAGTGGCCTGGGCTGCTGTGAAGCATGAATATGCCAAAGGGGATGATGATAAATGGCATAAAAAATCGTAAAACCGGTAGCTTAGTTAAAGCTATTCGTGCGGTGTTGCCTTGCAAGTGGTCCGTGGATTGCATATTGTCCCGTTAGTGGTTTCAAAATGAGCAGTAAAAATGTCCGGAAGACACCAAAAAGTTGTCGCAGGGAAGTATGCAGTGGCGGAGGTGTAAGGTGATAACGCGTGATTTCTTGATGAATGCCGATTGTAAAACGGCATTTGGTGCCATTGAAGAATCACTCTTATGGTCAGCAGAACAACGGGCGGCTTCGCTGGCGGCGACGCTGGCTTGTCGACCTGATGAGGAACCGGTGTGGATCTTCGGCTATGGATCGTTGATGTGGAATCCGGCACTGGAGTTTACCGAATCGTGCACCGGTACACTGGTTGGATGGCATCGCGCATTTTGCCTGCGCCTGACCGCCGGGCGCGGGACTGCGCACCAGCCGGGACGGATGCTTGCACTGAAAGAGGGCGGACGCACTACAGGCGTCGCCTATCGACTGCCAGAAGAGACGCTGGAGCAGGAACTAACCCTGTTGTGGAAGCGCGAGATGATTACCGGCTGTTATCTGCCAACCTGGTGTCAGCTTGATCTTGATGATGGATGCACAGTAAACGCCATTGTGTTTATTATGGACCCGCGACATCCAGAATATGAATCTGACACTCGCGCTCAGGTCATCGCGCCGTTGATTGCGGCGGCGAGCGGTCCGCTGGGAACCAACGCACAATACCTGTTTTCACTGGAACAGGAGCTTATCAAACTGGGAATGCAGGACGATGGGCTGAATGATTTGCTGGTATCGGTAAAAAAACTGCTGGCGGAGAATTATCCGGATGGTGTGTTACGGCCGGGATTCGCCTGAGTAAACTTCCCTCATAGTGGGGCGTCAGACGCCCCCTCAAACATTAAAATGTGAGCACTTTATCGGCTGACAGCGTCCATTGCGCCAGTTCCACAAGAGTACCGATTTCCACCCCATCAATAAGAGGAAGTGTGCTAATCCCGCGCCCGTCGGTACAGGTTTTGCACAATTTCACCGGTACATTCTGAGCGGTAAGGATCTCCAGCATTTGCTGAATGTTGTAGCCTTCCCCTGGTTTTTGCCCGCGCAACCCGGCTGTGACCGCATCAGACATGAGGAACAGACGCAGATCCAGATTGCTCTCCTGCTCTCGTAACGCAATGGCCAGCCGCAAGCTGTTAAACAAGGATTCGCTCCCGTAAGGTGCGCCATTGGCAACGATCACGATTTTTTGCATTATTTACTCCTGTATTCAGGGAATTAGACACTCATCTTCTATCTTACTGCTTCTGCAGCGTCTGACCAATCGGTCACATTTTTAAGGATTTTCCTGAAAGCGCGAGAAAATACGACAAAAGTTGCCAGTAATCGTTATTCTTTAAGGCTATGGTTTTTCATTATTACCGGAAGTTACCGACGTTTTGAGCCGTTTCGTTCCTCGCATTATCCCGTTTTATTTACTCTTGCTTGTAGCAGGCGGTACAGCTAACGCACAATCTACCTTCGAGCAAAAAGCGGCAAATCCCTTTGATAATAACAATGATGGTCTGCCGGATTTAGGCATGGCTCCCGAAAATCATGATGGGGAAAAACACTTTGCTGAAATTGTGAAAGATTTCGGCGAAACCAGTATGAATGATAACGGGCTGGATACTGGCGAGCAGGCAAAAGCTTTCGCATTGGGAAAAGTCCGCGACGCGCTTAGTCAACAGGTTAATCAGCACGTAGAGTCCTGGCTATCACCGTGGGGAAATGCCAGTGTTGATGTCAAAGTGGATAACGAAGGTCATTTTACCGGCAGTCGTGGAAGCTGGTTTGTGCCGTTACAAGATAATGATCGTTATCTCACCTGGAGCCAGCTTGGTCTTACTCAGCAGGATGATGGGTTGGTGAGCAATGTGGGCGTTGGGCAACGCTGGGCGCGCGGCAACTGGCTGGTGGGTTATAACACTTTTTATGACAACTTGCTGGACGAAAATCTTCAGCGAGCGGGCTTTGGTGCCGAAGCGTGGGGCGAATATTTGCGACTATCGGCAAACTTTTATCAGCCATTTGCTGCATGGCATGAACAGACAGCCACGCAGGAACAACGGATGGCGCGCGGGTATGACCTGACAGCCCGGATGCGCATGCCGTTCTATCAACACCTCAATACCAGTGTCAGCGTAGAACAGTATTTTGGTGATCGTGTTGATTTGTTTAACTCTGGTACGGGTTATCACAATCCCGTCGCGTTGAGTCTGGGATTAAATTACACCCCTGTGCCATTAGTCACTGTGACGGCCCAGCATAAACAGGGTGAAAGTGGCGAGAATCAAAATAACCTCGGGCTGAATCTTAATTACCGCTTTGGTGTACCGCTCAAAAAACAACTTTCTGCGGGTGAGGTTGCCGAAAGTCAGTCGTTACGTGGTAGTCGCTATGACAATCCGCAGCGAAATAATCTACCGACTCTTGAGTACCGACAGCGAAAAACGTTAACGGTGTTTCTGGCGACACCGCCGTGGGATCTAAAACCTGGCGAAACAGTGCCGCTGAAATTACAAATCCGCAGTCGTTACGGTATTCGGCAACTGATTTGGCAGGGCGATACGCAGATATTAAGTTTGACGCCAGGCGCACAAGCCAACAGCGCGGAGGGCTGGACGCTGATCATGCCTGACTGGCAGAACGGGGAAAGGGCGAGCAATCACTGGCGATTGTCTGTGGTGGTGGAAGATAACCAGGGGCAGCGTGTCTCCTCCAATGAGATCACGCTAACGCTTGTCGAACCGTTCGATGCATTGTCAAACGACGAACTGCGCTGGGAACCGTAATCAGAAAATGCGCTCCTGATGCACCCATACCGCTGCTTCCACGCGAGACTTGAGCTTCATTTTCTTCAGCATGTGCTTGACGTGCACTTTTACTGTGCTTTCGGTGATGTCCAGGCGGCGGGCAATCATCTTGTTCGGCAAACCCTGGGCAATCAGCTTGAGAATATCGCGCTCGCGTGGGGTTAACTGGTTAACATCGCGCTCAGTAGTGGCACGGTTAGCACGCAAGCTGGCGGCCAGAACAGGCGTTAATGCTTCGCTTAATACCATTTCGCCAGCAGCTGCCTGATGCAATGCTTTCAGCAGATCTTCCGGTTCCATATCTTTTAACAGATAGCCATCCGCGCCGCGTTTCAGTGCGGTGACCACATCTTCTTCATGGTTAGAGACGCTGAATACCACAATGCGCCCTGAGAGGGACTTTTCGCGCAGTTTATCCAGCGTTTCCAGACCGTTCATGCCGGGCATATTGAGATCTAACAGGATCAGATCGGGATCAAGAGACTCCGCCAGTTCAATACCCTGTTCGCCATTACTCGCTTCGCCAACCACGGTGATATCTGGTGCCATACTGATAAGCTGTTTTACGCCAGTTCGCAGCATCGGGTGATCGTCAATCAGCAGGATAGTAGCCGGTTCCTGATTACTCATGGGTATCTCCTTGGACGTCTGTGAAAGTTTTTTCGGGAATAAAGGTGACCACCACTTCGGTGCCACCTGATTCACGACGGCGGACGCGGCAATCGCCTCGTAAACTTTGCGCACGGTCGCGCATTATTATCATGCCGTAGTGATTGCTGCGGATGGCATTTTCAGGCACGCCGCAGCCGTTATCCTGGACGGTCAGTTTGACCTGATTATCGTTTTGCGCCACCGTCACCACGACTTCACTCGCTTGCGAATGTTTGAGGGCGTTACTTAATGCCTCACGGGCAATTTGCAACAAGTGGATTGCCTGATGCGAAGGCACCAGGCGAGGCGGCAATTGATAATCCAGCTTCACCGGGAAGCCAAATTTGGCGCTGTACTCTTCGCAACTCGCCTCCAGCGCCGGACGTAATCCAGGCTCGGTGAGCTGCAAGCGGAATGTGGTGAGCAATTCACGCAACTGCGCCCAGGATGCATTCAGTTCGTTACGGATCTGACTTAACAGTTCGCGGCTGCTTTCTGGCAGCGCATCGCCCTGCATCTGTAAACAACTCACCTGCATCTTCATACAAGAGAGAGATTGGGCAATAGAATCATGCAGTTCGCGCGCAATGGTGGCACGCTCTTCCATCACGATCAACTGTTGCTGACGTTCCTGATGGCGATCCAACGCCAGCGTGGCGGTGAGTTGTTCAACCAGGGTATCCACCAGTTGTTGTTGATCATGGCTAAGATGACGCCCCTGCGGCAGGATCGCCAGCAAAATACCGTACTGCGTATGAGAGTCAGCCAGCCGCCACTTCAGGGTCGTGCCGCGATCACCAACGGGTAATACGCCGCGCGGGCAGAGCTGGCAGCCTTTATCATCACAAGTCATATCTGGCTGGCAGGTAAACTCCTGATGATTCTCTTCATCATCAGTGTCATACACCCGCAATTCGATATCACGTAGCAGGGTTAAATTCTGTAAGCCGTTGAGTACAGGTGACAGGCGTTCACACAGCGGGGCGCGGGAATGCAAACGGCGGTTAGCCTGCCATAAAAAAGAGAGGATCTGATTTTTATGCTCCAGCCCGGCGGTTTTCTCCTGAACCCGCTGCTCAAGTACGGCATAACTTTCGGCCAGTTCTGCAGACATATTGTTCAACGCAGTTCCAAGCATCGCCATTTCGTTGCGCCCGCTGATGTTTGCGCGTTGGGTAAAATCGCGATGACTGACGGCACTCGCCATTGCCAGCAGTTGCCGCCACGGTTGTAGCAGTCGCGCCCGCAACCAGATAATAGTGAACACCAGTAAAAGTGCCATAAATACCGCCATTACCCGATGGACCAGTACCACTGTCTCGATGCGCATTTCCGTGGTGCGGTCAAAACCAGATACCAGTTGATCAAGCCCGGCAACAAACTGGCTGACATCCGCTGACACCGTTTCTCGGTTTTGTGCACGCATCAGCGCAGGGATCAGTTCATTACGCCAGTAATCTTGTAAACCCTGTAATTGCGCCAGTTGTCCGTCTCGTTCTGCTGCTCGAGTCAACTCGGCGCTAAATGCCGTTTGTTCCATCTCTTTAATTAAGGGCTTGTCTTTCTCGCTTAATGGCACTGCCGCCAACAGACGGTAACTTTGCATGCGCAGCGATCCCGCTTTGTTGATCGCATGGGCGCTGCCCTGAACGCCTTGCACCAGCCAGCCAGAAACCGCCATCCCTGCCAGTCCAATAGCAGTAGAAAGCAACACAATAAGCGCAACCTGATTAACCAGGGTGAGCGGAGAGAGACAACGTTTAAGCATGTAAACCTCTTCCTTCAGGCTTTAAATGAGCAATAACCTTAATGAATGTGACGATACATTCTGGAATGGCAGTATTCTCGGCTATTGGCTGAAGTATACCCATACCCGGAAAGAGTTACTCCTTATTTGCCGTGTGGTTAGTCGCTTTACATCGGTAAGGGTAGGGATTTTACAGCACCGTGAAAAATCTCATAATTTTTATGAAGTCACTGTACTCACTATGGGTAATGATAAATATCAATGATAGATAAAGTTATCTTATCGTTTGATTTACATCAAATTGCCTTTAGCTACAGACACTAAGGTGGCAGACATCGAAACGAGTATCAGAGGTGTCTATGAGTCACTCATCCGCCCCCGAAAGGGCTACTGGAGCTGTCATTACAGATTGGCGACCGGAAGATCCTGCGTTCTGGCAACAACGCGGTCAACGTATTGCCAGCCGCAACCTGTGGATTTCCGTTCCCTGTCTGCTGCTGGCGTTTTGCGTATGGATGTTGTTCAGCGCTGTTGCGGTGAACTTACCGAAAGTCGGTTTTAATTTTACGACCGATCAGCTATTTATGTTGACTGCGCTGCCTTCGGTTTCTGGCGCGTTATTACGTGTTCCATACTCCTTTATGGTTCCTATCTTCGGTGGTCGTCGCTGGACGGCGTTCAGCACCGGTATTCTGATTATTCCTTGCGTCTGGCTGGGTTTTGCCGTGCAGGATACCTCCACGCCTTATAGCGTCTTCATCATCATCTCTCTGCTATGCGGCTTTGCTGGCGCGAACTTCGCATCCAGTATGGCAAACATCAGCTTCTTCTTTCCGAAACAGAAGCAGGGTGGCGCGCTGGGTCTGAATGGTGGTCTGGGCAACATGGGCGTCAGCGTCATGCAGTTGGTTGCTCCGCTGGTGGTATCACTGTCGATTTTCGCAGTATTTGGTAGCCAGGGCGTCAAACAGCCGGATGGGACTGAGCTGTATCTGGCGAATGCGTCCTGGATATGGGTGCCGTTCCTTGCCATCTTCACCATTGCAGCGTGGTTTGGCATGAACGATCTTGCTACCTCGAAAGCCTCCATCAAGGAGCAGTTGCCGGTACTCAAACGGGGTCATCTGTGGATTATGAGCCTGCTGTATCTGGCAACCTTCGGCTCCTTTATCGGCTTCTCCGCGGGCTTTGCGATGCTGTCAAAAACGCAGTTCCCGGATGTTCAGATTCTGCAATACGCTTTCTTCGGGCCGTTTATTGGTGCGCTGGCGCGTTCTGCAGGTGGTGCATTATCTGACCGTCTGGGCGGAACTCGTGTCACGCTGGTGAACTTTATTCTGATGGCGATTTTCAGCGGCCTGCTGTTCCTGACCTTACCTACTGACGGGCAGGGCGGAAGCTTCATGGCGTTCTTCGCGGTCTTCCTGGCGCTGTTCCTGACAGCTGGGCTGGGTAGTGGTTCCACTTTCCAGATGATTTCAGTGATCTTCCGTAAACTGACAATGGATCGCGTGAAAGCAGAAGGGGGTTCTGACGAACGTGCGATGCGTGAAGCGGCAACCGACACGGCGGCGGCGTTGGGTTTCATCTCTGCGATTGGCGCGATAGGTGGCTTCTTTATCCCGAAAGCGTTCGGTAGCTCGCTGGCATTAACGGGTTCGCCAGTTGGCGCAATGAAAGTATTTTTGATTTTCTATATCGCCTGCGTAGTGATTACCTGGGCGGTATATGGTCGGCATTCTAAAAAATAAACCGTTACTCGTCATACTTCGGGTTACATGTGCTGCGGCTGCGTTCATTCACCCCAGTCACTTACTTTAGTAAGCTCCTGGGATTCATTCACTTGCCGCCTTCCTGTAAACCGAATTATATAGAGTAAAATATTTGATTATCCTTTGCGCGGCATGATGTCGCGCTTTTTTTATGCGTCATTTAGTTACAACATACTCATATTATATGGCTTATTTCGCCGGATTTCATTAAGGGCCATTAATATGTTACCCATGGGGAATACTCCTTAATACCCATCTGCATAAAAATCTTAATAGTTTAAATAACTACAGGTATAAAACGTCTTAATTTACAGTCTGTTATGTGGTGGCTGTTAATTATCCTAAAGGGGTATCTTAGGAATTTACTTTATTTTTCATCCCCATCACTCTTGATCGTTATCAATTCCCACGCTGTTTCAGAGCGTTACCTTGCCCTTAAACATTAGCAATGTCGATTTATCAGAGGGCCGACAGGCTCCCACAGGAGAAAACCGATGAGTAAATTCCTGGACCGGTTTCGCTACTTCAAACAGAAGGGTGAAACCTTTGCCGATGGGCATGGCCAGCTTCTCAATACCAACCGTGACTGGGAGGATGGATATCGCCAGCGTTGGCAGCATGACAAAATCGTCCGCTCTACCCACGGGGTAAACTGCACCGGCTCCTGCAGCTGGAAAATCTACGTCAAAAACGGTCTGGTCACCTGGGAAACCCAGCAGACTGACTATCCGCGTACCCGTCCGGATCTGCCAAACCATGAACCTCGCGGCTGCCCGCGCGGTGCCAGCTACTCCTGGTATCTTTACAGTGCCAACCGCCTGAAATACCCGATGATGCGCAAACGCCTGATGAAAATGTGGCGTGAAGCGAAGGCGCTGCATAGCGATCCGGTTGAGGCATGGGCTTCTATCATTGAAGACGCCGATAAAGCGAAAAGCTTTAAGCAGACGCGTGGACGCGGTGGATTTGTTCGTTCTTCCTGGCAGGAGGTGAACGAACTGATCGCCGCATCTAACGTTTACACCATCAAAAACTACGGCCCGGACCGTGTTGCTGGTTTCTCGCCAATTCCGGCAATGTCGATGGTTTCTTACGCATCGGGTGCACGCTATCTCTCGCTGATTGGCGGTACTTGCTTAAGCTTCTACGACTGGTACTGCGACTTGCCTCCTGCGTCTCCGCAAACCTGGGGCGAGCAAACTGACGTACCGGAATCTGCTGACTGGTACAACTCCAGCTACATCATCGCCTGGGGGTCAAACGTGCCGCAGACGCGTACCCCGGATGCTCACTTCTTTACTGAAGTGCGTTACAAAGGGACCAAAACTGTTGCCGTCACACCAGACTACGCTGAAATCGCCAAACTGTGCGATCTTTGGCTGGCACCGAAACAGGGCACCGATGCGGCAATGGCGCTGGCGATGGGCCACGTAATGCTGCGTGAATTCCACCTCGACAACCCAAGCCAGTATTTCACCGACTATGTGCGTCGCTACACCGACATGCCGATGCTGGTGATGCTGGAAGAACGCGACGGTTACTACGCTGCAGGTCGTATGCTGCGCGCTGCTGATCTGGTTGATGCGCTGGGCCAGGAAAACAATCCGGAATGGAAAACTGTCGCCTTTAATACCAATGGCGAAATGGTTGCGCCGAACGGTTCTATTGGCTTCCGCTGGGGCGAGAAGGGCAAATGGAATCTTGAGCAGCGCGACGGCAAAACTGGCGAAGAAACCGAGCTGCAACTGAGCCTGCTGGGTAGCCAGGATGAGATCGCTGAGGTAGGCTTCCCGTACTTTGGTGGCGACGGCACGGAACACTTCAACAAAGTGGAACTGGAAAACGTGCTGCTGCACAAACTGCCGGTGAAACGCCTGCAACTGGCTGATGGCAGCACCGCCCTGGTGACCACCGTTTATGATCTGACGCTGGCAAACTACGGTCTGGAACGTGGCCTGAACGACGTTAACTGTGCAACCAGCTATGACGATGTGAAAGCTTACACCCCGGCCTGGGCTGAGCAGATCACCGGCGTTTCTCGCAGCCAGATTATTCGCATCGCCCGTGAATTTGCCGATAACGCTGATAAAACGCACGGTCGTTCGATGATTATCGTCGGTGCGGGGCTGAACCACTGGTATCACCTCGATATGAACTATCGTGGTCTGATCAACATGCTGATTTTCTGCGGCTGTGTCGGTCAGAGCGGGGGCGGCTGGGCGCACTATGTAGGTCAGGAAAAACTGCGTCCGCAAACCGGCTGGCAGCCGCTGGCGTTTGCCCTTGACTGGCAGCGTCCGGCGCGTCA
>OBZI01000663.1_pt1 | contig 11182 bp, 7 predicted proteins | sample 1476911 | NCBI WGS metagenome assembly OBZI01 (sample SAMEA2580238, study PRJEB22360) | human gut metagenome | biome: human gut; feature: human-associated habitat; material: faeces | place: Denmark | collected 2008/2010 | reverse complement strand
GCCACCAAGACCCCGAACCGTTCCCCGGCTTAACAACAAACCCGGCTTAATCGGAATGGATGATTGGATGTTCCCCGTCCCTGAGCGTGGCGACCGCGTCAAGGAGCATCCGGTTCGCCATGTCGGCGTTCGGGGAGCGCGACAAGGTCCAGGAGACCACCATCCCGTCGAAGCAGTCGACCACCGGGGAAAGCCAGCACTTGTACCCGTCCATGGTGAACTGGGTGACGTCCGTGACCCACAGCATGTTCGGCGCGTCGGCGTGGAAGTCCCGCTCCACGAGGTTCGCCGGGGCCTCGCCGATCTCGCCGGCGTAGGAGCTCCACCGCTTCGGCCGCTTCAGGTACACGGGCCGCATGGCCCCCTCGCGCATGATCCGCCTGACGACCTTCTCCGAGACGACGATCGGGTCGGACTCGTCAAGGCGCAGCATGCGGTGGATGGTCCGGTATCCCCATGCGCGCCCACCCTGCTCGAACAGGCCGGCGACGCGGGCCCGCAGCACGGCGTACCTGTCGCCCGCGGCGATCGCGCCGCGCTCGTAATAGTAGGTGCTGCGTTTCAGCCCCACGGCCTTCAGACAGGCCGCCAGGCCGAATTCACCCCTGATCGCGTCGACGACCCGCGTCCTCTCCCTGTTCGTCAGCATGGACGGGTCGAGGCGCGGGTCGTCGGCTTTTAAAACATCGATCGTCTCCCGCATCACCGCGTTCTCCAGCCGCAGGACCTCCACCTGCCGGCGCAGCTCCTCCACGTCATCGCCGGCCGCGGGCATCGGTTCGGCCGGCATCGGCGCGTTTCTCCTGTCCATCAGTCCCAGTATCCCCTCGCTCCGGTAGCGGCGCATCCACTGGTACACGCTCGTCGGCGTGCAACCCGCGTCGCGCGCCACGCGGGCGAGGGGCTCGCCCTCGAGCGCGCGTCTGGCCGCATTCGTCTTGCATTCCAGCGTATACGAACGCCTGCACGCGCCCGTGATCTCGTCGGCCTCCGCGTCCAGCATCGCGTTCAACAGCTGTTCGACCTTCTCCGACACCAACCGGTCCAGCTTCGTCTCGAGCATGTTCTCGTCGACCTGTAGAATCTGATTCGGCATGGTTCCGTCGCCTTCCTAAATAGGTTGATTTGGTTTGGCGACTGAAATCGTACCCGGACGACGGACCATGTCTCTCAACTCAAGCCTCAACCAAAATGCGCAACAAACCGGGCGTTATCAATCGGACACATTGGAGTCGGACAGGCTAAGCTGCATAGAACACCGCATCTAATCGGTTCGACACGCGCATTTCACTGCGCGACTGGACATTGACGTCCCTTTCGAGGTAATATCGAACCGGTTCGATACATACGTGAGTATGCAAATACGTAAACAACAAACAGGCAGATGCGCACGCAAATTGCACCCGCGCCCATGAGCCAAGGGAGGTCCCATGAAAAACAAAGTGCAACTCATCACATACGCCGATCGTCTCGGCGATGGCACTCTTAGCTCGATGACCGACATCCTGCGCACCCGCTTCGACGGCGTGTATGACGGCGTGCATATCCTGCCGTTCTTCACTCCGTTCGATGGTGCGGATGCAGGCTTCGACCCGATCGACCATACCAAAGTCGACGAACGTCTCGGCAGCTGGGACGACGTCGCCGAACTCTCCAAGACCCACAACATCATGGTCGACGCCATCGTCAACCACATGAGTTGGGAATCCAAGCAGTTCCAAGATGTGCTTGAAAAAGGTGAGGAATCCGAGTATTACCCGATGTTTCTGACCATGAGCTCCGTGTTCCCGAACGGCGCCACCGAAGAAGACCTGGCCGGCATCTACCGCCCGCGCCCGGGCCTGCCGTTCACCCACTACAACCTCGGCGGCAAGACCCGTTTGGTATGGGTCAGCTTCACCCCGCAGCAGGTGGACATCGACACTGATTCCGCCAAGGGTTGGGAATACCTGATGTCGATCTTCGATCAGATGGCCGCCAGCCACGTGCGCTACATCCGTCTCGACGCCGTGGGCTACGGCGCCAAGGAAGCCGGCACCAGCTGCTTCATGACCCCCAAGACCTTTAAGCTCATCTCCCGTCTGCGCGAGGAGGGCGTCAAGCGCGGCCTTGAAATCCTCATCGAGGTTCACAGCTACTACAAGAAGCAGGTGGAAATCGCCTCCAAGGTGGACCGCGTCTACGATTTCGCCCTGCCGCCGCTGCTTCTGCACTCGCTGTTCACCGGTCACGTCGAACCCGTGGCCCACTGGACCGAGATCCGCCCGAACAACGCCGTCACCGTGCTCGATACGCACGATGGCATCGGCGTGATCGACATCGGCTCCGACCAGCTCGACCGCTCCCTCAAGGGCCTCGTGCCCGACGAGGACGTCGACAACCTGGTCAACACCATCCATGCCAACACCCACGGCGAATCCCAGGCCGCCACCGGTGCCGCCGCGTCCAACCTCGACCTCTACCAGGTCAACTCCACGTACTACTCGGCCCTCGGCTGCAACGACCAGCACTACTTGGCCGCCCGCGCCGTGCAGTTCTTCCTGCCGGGCGTGCCGCAGGTCTACTACGTGGGCGCGCTCGCCGGCCGCAACGACATGGAACTGCTGCGCCGCACCAACAACGGCCGCGACATCAACCGCCACTACTACTCCACCGCCGAAATCGATGAAAACCTCGAACGCCCGGTGGTCAAGGCCCTGAACGCCCTGGCCAAGTTCCGCAACGAACTGCCTGCATTCGATGGCGAGTTCAGCTACGAGGTCGATGGCGACACGTCCATCACCTTCCGCTGGACCGCCGCCGACGGCACGTCCACGGCCGCCCTCACCTTCGAGCCCGGACGCGGCCTCGGCACAGACAACGCCACCCCGGTTGCCAGCCTTGCCTGGAGCGATGCCGCCGGCGACCACGAAACCCGCGATCTGCTCGCCAACCCGCCGATTGCCGATATCGACTAACCGTTGGCCCATAAACGCCACTCCGCTGTGCGCGCTCCAAGTAGTGCGCCCGGCGTAAGCTGGGTTCATGGAGAGCAAACCGCCCGCAGTGCACTGAAGCCAGTGCGCCCGGGCGGTTTTGCGTATGCGGGGTTGAAGGTCATGCTCCTGCGGGCGCGGCCCAAGCATCCCGCCGGAATCGACGAGACGAGCAGCAGAACAGAGAAAGAGCAGCATCATGTTGGAACCGTATGTGCGTCCGGGTATTGATGATCGCCCGGATTTGGACAAGGTCCTAAGTCCCGAAGACAAAGCCGCCGTGGCCAGACTGGCCATCAAGAATCGCCGCCGCCCGCCCGAAGCCTCTGCGGACCAGCCTGAGGCCCAGGCTGTGCGATTGGCTGCAGCCGCCAGTGTGGACACTCCCGCGCCGGATATGTCGTCCGCCTACCTCGACATGCGCGATCCCATGGTCGCCGTCAATGGCCAACGCCCTACCGCAGGTCAGGTCTCCCGACTCAACTGGGGTTTCTTCGCTGCTTCAATTCTGGTCGGCGCACCTTGGGTGGCGTTGAACACCATTGCCATGCCCAACGCGATTGCGCGTACGTTCGGCTATGACACTGCTGTTGCCGGTCATATCGCCATCAATCCGGCCACTGGCCGCCCGTTGCCCGTCGCCACCGAATTGGCGATGCCCCTGGCCGTGTTGGTGATTGTCGGCGTAGTGGCCTCCATGTTTGCGATGCCGCTGATTTCAGTGTTGTCCGACCGCACACGCACGCCATTGGGCCGTCGTACCCCGTGGATGGTTGGCGGAGGTCTGCTGTGCGCGCTGATCACGCTGATTCTGGGGCAGAATATCGGCATCATTGTGCTTTGTATTTTCTGGGTGTTCCTACAGTTCGCCTATGCGATGCTTTCCGTGCCGTTGACCAGCGCCATCAGCGAACGGGTGCCCGACAAGTTCCGCCCTCGCATCGAACGCTGGCATGGCATCGGTGTGATGCTCGGCCAAGCGCTTGGCGTGTGCATGGGTGCGCTTGGTGTGATGTTCAATTCGTTTGCGCCGTTTAGTTACACCGCCGTGCTATTTGCAGTGTCCGGTATTGCCACCGTATTGATTCTGCCCAAGGAGCCTTCTAGCGCTGAGCAGCCGAACCAGCTTTTTGACCGCAGTCAGGTACTTGACCAATTGCGCCCGCCGGCCCACGCTCCCGAGTTCTCCCGGGTGTTCGCCGCCCGTACGTGCATGATGGCCGGTGTTGGGCTGACCGGTGTGTTTCTGTGGTATCTCGTACGTTTCTGGGTTTATGGCAAGGCCGTGGTACTTACGTCCGCGCCGCTGACCATTCCGGCCGGATTCCTCATTGCCGGTATGGCTGTGGCCACATTGATCGGTGCCGCGCTCGCCTCCTGGGCCGCCGGGCCGATTTCCGAGCGAATCGAGGAAAAGAACATTCCCGTGGCCCGTGTGGTGGCCGGTGCCTGCCTGCTGTATGCCGCTGGTTTGGCGCTCGCATGGGGCCTTGGCGTCTGGTCCACCGGCACTGCCCGTGAAAACGGCATGCTGCTGTTTGCGTTGATTTCCGGATTCGCCTTTGGCGTCTATGATTCGCTCGGACTTGAACTGGTGATGGACTCTTTGCCCGACCCGCGCCGAGCCGGCCACGACCTCGGCATTTATGCGCTCGCCAACTCGGCCGGTCTGGCGCTCGCCGCCATCATCGGCGCGCTACTGGTGAACGCCTTCGAGCATAGCTTCGGCTATTACCTGCTCTTCCCGTCCGCCATCGTCATGGTGCTGCTGGCCGGAATCGTCACCCTCACCACCAAATCTGCCGAATAATAAACCGGTTCGAGTACACTGGTCAGCAGTGATCCAGTCCAGTACTCGCAGGGGAGCAAAACCATGGTCGGCATGCGCGACGTAGCCAAAGCGGCAGGGGTGTCCTTAAGCACCGTTTCGTTGGTGGTCAACAACACCGGCTACGTCTCGGCCGATATGCGTGCCAAAGTCGAGTCCGCGATGCGCCAGCTCAACTACATTCCCAACGAGCTGGCCCGCAACCTCTACCGAAACCGCACCAACACCATCGGCGTGATCATGCCGACCATCGCCCACCCGTTCTTCTCCACACTCACCGCGCATCTGCAGCGCGAGTTCGCCGCGCGCGACCTCAAAACCCTGCTCTGCTCCACCGCCGATACAGACAAGGGCGAGAGCGAGTACATCGACATGCTCCAGCGGCACATGATGGACGGCATCATCATGGCGGCCCACACCGAGCATCCGGCCGACTACTGGACCTCCATCCATCGGCCAATTGTCGCTTTCGACCGCACGCTCGGTGAGGGTGTGCCGGTCGTCCGGTCTGATCATGAACAGGGAGGCCGTCTGATTGCGCGCCAGCTCATCGATTCCGGCGCGCGCCACGTGGTGCTCGTTGGTGGCCCGCGTTCCCAGTTCGCGGAAGGCACCACTTTCCCCACGATTCGCTACCATCTCACCGTCGAGCGTCTGCTGGCTGAGGCCGGCATTGCCTGCGATTATGTCGAAGCCGGCCCCGTGGCCGACATCGCCGCCCACGAAGCCACCGCATGCGCCATTTTCGAACAGTATCCTGATGTCGACGCCATCGTCGGCTCCGATGTGGTGGCATCCGTGGCATTGCAGGAAGCCTCACGACGGGGTATCGAGGTGCCTGCTGATCTGCAAGTCATCGCCTATGACGGCACTCTCATGGCCGAAACCGCCGGCAAACGCCTGACCGCGATTCGACAGGACTTCCCGGCCATCGCCGCCGCGCTCGCCGTCCGCATGGACTCACAGATCGCCGCCGACGGTGGCCCCGCCTCTCCGTCCAAGAACGATAGCGCTTCGGACGTTGACACCCAACCCACTCCCGAAGAAGTCATCCCCGTAGCCCTCATCCCCGGCGAAACCACCCGGTGACTCCTATCTTGGCTCCCCTCTCTGAGGCTGAGCTGTGAAGCAAACAGTCCGGTGGACTGTTTGTAGGCGAAGGCGAGCCGGGAGGCGAGCAGGCAGACTGCGGGCGGTAGCCCGTCTGTAATTGCGGCCGAGCTGGCGGCGTAGGCGACTGAGGGGAGCCGAGTCACGGCCGCCCACAGTCACCCATCTCACATGACTCCTACGTCACAATGTCCACAATGTGAACCCTTGCTGGATTGGCAAGACATACAAACCTATGTTTACATTCCAGTTCAGGTCGAACGGCCTGAGGAAATACCGAAAGGAGGCCACGCGATGACTGGATTCAATGCTTCTGCGTTTGTATCCGCACGAATTATTAGCCCGTCTTCGCTGGCGGACTAATTCGGCACTGATGCTTGAAGCCCCGTCAACGAAGGCAGGGCCAATCAAGCTGACACAATCGGCACGGCCCTGCATGATGCGGGGCTTTTTTTGTTGCGCTCACAAGGCTTACGGCAGAATCCCGCAGACGGAAACGGTAGCGGACAGTACACGGCAACAACACAGCGACAGAACAACAACCTCCCTGTGGGGCGAAATAATCGCCCGCCGATGAGAGTGAACGAGAGCAAAACAGGAGTAACAATGACTGCAGCAGTCGAAGAGACTGGCTTAGGGCAGGCGGCAGGTAAAGCCGCTACCTTGGTACGCGATTCGGTCAAGACCGTGATCGCCGCGTCGATGGTCGGTACCGCCATCGAATTCTATGACTTCTACGCCTACGGCACCGCCGCGGCAAACTACTTCCCGCACATCTTCTTCTCCGCGAAGGACAACCCCACCGTCGCACTGCTGATGAGCTTGCTGACCTTCGCCGTCGCCTTCATCGCCCGCCCGCTGGGCTCGCTGATCTTCGGCCACTTCGGCGATCGCATGGGCCGCAAGACCACGCTGGTCGTCAGCCTGATGACCATGGGTGTCGGCACCTTCCTGATTGGCTGCCTGCCCACCTACGATCAGGTCGGCGTTGGTGCAGTCGCCATCCTCTGCCTGCTGCGTTTCATCCAGGGCATCGGCCTGGGCGGCGAATGGTCCGGCGCGGCACTGGTCGCCACCGAGAACGCGCCTGAAGACAAGCGCGCACTGTACGGCTCCTTCCCGGAGCTCGGCGCCCCGATCGGCTTCTTCCTGTCCAACGGCACCTACTTCGTGCTCGAATCCTTCAACAATCAGGACGCGATGCTGGCTTGGGGCTGGCGTGTGCCGTTCCTGCTGTCCGCCATCCTGGTGATCGTCGGTCTCGTGGTCCGCGTTCACATGGAGGAGACCCCGATCTTCCGTATGGCTCAGGAGCAGAAGAAGGTTGTCAAGTCCCCGCTGACCGAGGTCTTCCGCAAGTCTTGGCGTCAGGTGCTGCAGGCCACCTTCCTTGTGGCTGTGACCTACACGCTGTTCTACACGCTCGCCACCTGGTCCCTCGCTTGGGGCACCAAGGAGCAGGGCGAAGGCGGCGGCAACCTTGGCTTCACCAACCAGGAATACCTGCTCATGCTCATGATCTCCATCTGCGTGTTCGCCCTGTTCATCGTGCTGTCCTGCCTGTACGCGGACAAGATCGGCCGCCGTCGCGTGCTGACCTTCTCCTCCTGCGCGCTCGTCGTGTTCGCCGTGCTCTTCCCGTTCCTGCTGGACGGTGGTCTGGTCGGCCAGAAGAACTTCTTCGCCAACATGGTGTTCCTGTGCGTCGGCTTTGCCCTGATGGGCATCGCCTTCGGCCCGATCGGCGCCTTCCTGCCTGAGCTGTTCGACGCCAACGTGCGTTACTCCGGCTCCGGCATCGGCTACAACCTGGCCGCCATCGTCGGCGCGGCTTTCGTGCCGACCATCGCCACTTGGCTGAGCTCCCACTGGGGCGTCCACTCCGTGGGCCTCTACCTCGCCGTGATGGCCGTGTGCTGCCTCGTCTCCGTGCTCACTTGCAAGGAGACTAAGGACGTTGACTTTACCAAGTGACGATGTTCACAACGTGAAAAACCTCAATTCCACTAAGTGAACCCCTGCAGGGCTTTTCCGATGCGACGGGACTAAACCTGCATATCGGAAAAGCCCACAAGGAAAGCCACAACAGAATATCGCTCAGCGAAACCCCGCAGAACGCAAGAAAATTTCAACCCCATAAATAAACAAATAAATAAAAGGAGCGTCAAAAATGGCAGCAACTATCTGGTACGAGAAGGACGCCGATCTGTCCGTGTTCGATGGCAAGAAGGTGGCTATCCTGGGCTACGGTTCTCAGGGTCACGCCCACGCGCTGAACCTGCGTGACTCCGGTGTCGACGTGGTCGTCGGCCTGCGTCCTACCTCCAAGTCCGTGGAGTTCGCCAAGGAGCAGGGCCTTGAGGTCAAACCGGTTGGTGAGGCCGTCGCTGAGGCTGACGTTGTGATGATTCTTCTGCCTGACCAGTACCAGGCAGCCGTCTACAAGAAGGACGTTGAGCCGAACCTGAAGCCGGGCGCTGCCCTGGCCTTCGCCCACGGCTTCAACATCCACTACGGTTACATCAAGCCGTCTGAGGATCACCCGGTGTTCATGGTTGCCCCGAAGGGCCCGGGCCACATCGTTCGTCGTGAGTACGCCGCTGGCCGTGGTGTCCCGGTCGTCGTTGCTGTTGAGCAGGACCCGGACGGCAAGACCTGGCCGCTGTGCCTGGCTTACGCCAAGGCTCTGGGCGCTCTGCGTGCAGGCGCCATCAAGACCACCTTCACCGAGGAGACCGAGACCGATCTGTTCGGTGAGCAGGACGTCCTCATGGGCGGCATCAACCACCTGTGCGACCTCGGCTTCGACGTGCTGACCGAGGCTGGCTACCAGCCGGAAATCGCCTACTTCGAGGTGTTCCACGAGCTGAAGATGCTGGTCGACCTCGCTAACGAGGGTGGTCTGAACAAGGCTCGTTGGTCCTGCTCTGACACCGCTCAGTACGGCGACTACACCTCCACCGTCATCACCGAGGAGACCAAGAAGCGCATGCAGTATCAGCTCAAGCGCATTCAGGATGGCTCCTTCGCCAAGGAGTTCATGGATGACCAGGCTGCTGGCGCCCCGAAGTTCAAGAAGCTGCAGGAAGAGTACTCTCACCCGCACCTCGAGACCGTTGGCCCGAAGCTGCGCGCCATGTTCTCCTGGAATAACGCCGAGGCCAAGGACAAGGATGAGACCGAGTCCTTCAACGGCAAGATTGCTCGTACCCAGGTTCAGTGATTGTCGCCCCTGAAGGGGATTTAAGCTAGCAAACCGCCGTTCCCGCCCATACGGGAGCGGCGGTTTTGTGTTGTTGCGCGCAGCGAATCATTCTCAATAACAACTATGCGCTGATTTCTTGCAGGCAAACGAACACCGAATATGCAAGGTCGTTGATATCTCAGCCTTTCCCCATATGTGGGATTGTGCGATTCTGTTCAAAAGGGTGCAGAGTTGTTATCGAGAATCGTTCTCTGCACACGGCTGTCCATACTCCAATAGTGACCTAGCTCACGTTGTGGACTCCAGCGGGGCTGCGACGGCGTTCTCGGTAGGATTGAACTCGGTTTGAAGGACACAATCCTCGCAAAACAGGACTTATCTGCACACCGTAGATACCCCCGGCGCCCAGCGGCGCCACAACCCACTACTGAAAAGGAGTGCCAATAATGGCAGCACAGATCTGGTATGAGAACGACGGTGATCTCTCTGTTCTCGAAGGCAAGAAGGTCGCAATCATCGGCTACGGCTCCCAGGGCCACGCCCACGCGCTGAACCTTCGCGATTCCGGTGTCGACGTGGTCGTCGGCCTGCGTCCGACCTCCAAGTCGGTCGACTTCGCCAAGGAGCAGGGCCTCGAGGTCAAGTCCGTGGCCGAGGCTTCCGCCGAGGCCGACGTGATCATGATTCTGGCCCCCGACCAGTACCAGCGCACCATCTGGGCCAACGACATCGAGCCCAACATCAAGCCGGGTGCTGCTGTTGCGTTCGCTCATGGCTTCAACATTCACTACGGTTACATCAAGCCGTCTGAGGATCACCCGGTGTTCATGGTTGCCCCGAAGGGCCCGGGCCACATCGTTCGTCGTGAGTACGCCGCTGGCCGTGGCGTGCCGGTCGTCGTGGCCGTCGAGCAGGATCCGCGTGGCGACGGCTGGGCTCTGACCCTGGCCTACGCCAAGGCCCTCGGTGCCCTGCGCGCCGGTGCCATCAAGACCACCTTCAAGGAAGAGACCGAGACCGATCTCTTCGGCGAGCAGAACGTGCTCATGGGTGGCGTGAACAAGCTCGTCGAGATGGGCTTCGAAGTCCTGACCGACGCCGGCTACCAGCCGGAAATCGCCTACTTCGAGGTCTGCCACGAGCTCAAGATGCTCGTCGACCTGATGAACGAGGGCGGTCTGAACAAGGCTCGTTGGTCCTGCTCTGACACCGCTCAGTACGGCGACTACGTCAACACCGTCATCAACGAGGACTGCCGCAAGCGCATGGAATACCACCTGCAGCGCATCCAGGACGGCTCCTTCGCCAAGGAGTTCATCGACGATCAGGATGCCGGCGCCCCGCACTTCAAGGAGCTGCAGGAGAAGTACTCCAACGAGCGCATCGAGACCGTCGGCCCGAAGCTGCGCGCCATGTTCTCCTGGAACAAGGATGGCGTCAAGGATGCCGACGAGGCCAATTCCTTCACCGGCAAGATCGCCCGCGCCCAGGTTCAGTGATTTTCGCTGATTAGCGCATACTAAAAGGCCGCCGCTCCGATTCATTCGGAACGGCGGCCTTTCGCTTATTCCAAGGGATTTACTTGATTACCCACGCAGAGGTGTCGGTGGGAAGTTGGCCGTCGGGAGTCAGCGGGCCGGAAGTGAGCACCACAGAGCCTTCGGGCAGTGAGACCAGGGCAGTGCCAAAGTTAGTAACCGAGGTGAACGTGCGTCCCTCAACCGCCGCACGGCGGTACGCCACCACGTCCGCTCCCATATCCACCTGCTCGGCGGTGGTGTCGCGCGTGGCGGTCAGCGACTCCTGACGAATCGCCAACGCCGCATGATACAACGCGAACATCGAGTCCGGGTCGGCCTGCTCCACGTCCACCGCATAATCCTTGAACCACAGCGGCTGCGGCAGGTGCGGGTCGGCGGCCGGCGTCACGCCGTCGGCTCGCACGGCGGGGGAGAAGCCGAAGGACGCGCCTGTACCGAACTGGCCGGCTGCGCACAGCGGCACATGGTTTTCGCCGGTACCGTCATCGGCCGGAGCCGGACGGCTGGAATCGGCCAAGGCCGG
>OBZI01000661.1_pt1 | contig 11276 bp, 9 predicted proteins | sample 1476911 | NCBI WGS metagenome assembly OBZI01 (sample SAMEA2580238, study PRJEB22360) | human gut metagenome | biome: human gut; feature: human-associated habitat; material: faeces | place: Denmark | collected 2008/2010 | reverse complement strand
GGTTCGTTGATAATAAAGCTACAGGCGTTATGTCTTCCCGGCTCAGTAAAATCGACATCTGCAATTTGCGGTGAAGCCACCAGCACCAGCGATTGTTCACCCAACTCTCGTCGGTTCAGGGCATCATCATTCCCTACGCGATAAAAGACGCCGACATCGGCCTCATCATTCAGTAGCGCATCACGGATCACGTAACAGTTCAGCGACTGCAACGATAAACGCACTTTTGGTGCGCGTTGCCGAAAACGCTGCAACACCTGCGGCATTCGGTAAGAGAGCAACGTTTCGCCTGAAACAACGCGTAGTTCCCCGTCCGGATCCGACTCTTTTTTCGCAGCCTCACGAAGCGTATCCATCACTCGGGTAAGTTCATAGATGTGCGGCAGCAACTTTTTTCCTTCGCGGGTAAGGCACATTCGTCGACCAATTTTCTCAAACAATTGTACCGAGAACTCCTGCTCAAGCTGCTGAATATGAAAAGTCACCGTCGATTGTGTACAGCACAATTTTTGCGAAGCTCGCAAAAAGGAACCCTCTTCCACCACGGTTTTAAGTGTAATAAAACGGCGCAGATCCATAACCCCAAACCTATCGAAAATATCGAATTTAGAATGTAAAAACATTCATTTTTTTAAATGTTCCGTGTCGGGTACTGTCTACCAAAACAGAGGAGATAACAAGTGACACCGACCCTTTTAAGTGCTTTTTGGACTTACACCCTGATTACCGCTATGACGCCAGGACCGAACAATATTCTCGCCCTTAGCTCTGCTACGTCGCATGGATTTCGTCAAAGTACCCGCGTGCTGGCAGGGATGAGTCTGGGATTTTTGATTGTGATGTTACTGTGTGCGGGCATTTCATTTTCACTGGCAGTGATTGACCCGGCAGCGGTACACCTTTTGAGTTGGGCGGGGGCGGCATATATTGTCTGGCTGGCGTGGAAAATCGCCACCAGCCCAACAAAGGAAGACGGACTTCAGGCAAAACCAATCAGCTTTTGGGCCAGCTTTGCTTTGCAGTTTGTGAACGTCAAAATCATTTTGTACGGTGTTACGGCACTGTCGACGTTTGTTCTGCCGCAAACACAGGCGCTAAGCTGGGTAGTTGGCGTCAGCGTTTTGCTGGCGATGATTGGGACGTTTGGCAATGTGTGCTGGGCGCTGGCGGGGCATCTGTTTCAGCGATTGTTTCGCCAGTATGGTCGCCAGTTAAATATCGTGCTCGCGCTGCTGCTGATCTATTGCGCGGTACGCATTTTCTATTAATTAAAAAAGCGGAAGAGGTCGCCCTCTTCCGCTTAGTAACTTGCTACTTAAGCCTTACAGGCTTTCAGTAAAGGTACGAGCGATAACGTCGCGCTGCTGTTCCGGAGTCAGAGAGTTAAAGCGAACTGCATAACCTGATACACGGATGGTCAGCTGCGGATATTTTTCCGGATGCTTAACTGCATCTTCCAGAGTTTCACGACGCAGAACGTTAACGTTCAGGTGTTGACCACCTTCAACGCGAACTTCTGGTTTCACTTCTACTGGAACTTCACGGTATTCAATGTCACCCAGTTTGCTTACTGCAACCACTTCATCTTCTGCATAACCTGCTTTTGCAACGATGCAACGCGCTTCGCCTTTTTCGCTGTCCAGCAGCCAGAAAGAGTTCAGCAGATCGTCGTTAGCGGCTTTAGTAATCTGGATACCTGTAATCATGTGATGCCTCCCCGGCAAAATTATTTGATTTGTTCAGCCTGTCGCGGCCAATTGGTAAAACCATTGTTGCTTGAGTGTATATATACTCCTCAACAACCCTTGATTCCTTGATTTAAATCAATAAAAACCACACATCGATTGTGGTCGCAAATGGATTTTATTGTTTTACATCAACTTATGCGGGTGTGAAATTTTACCAATTTACATTTTTTTGCACTCGTTTAAGTCTAAAAAATGAGCATGATTTTGTTCTGTAGAAAGAAGCAGTTAAGCTAGGCGGATTGAAGATTCGCAGGAGAGCGAGATGGCTAACGAATTAACCTGGCATGACGTGCTGGCTGAAGAGAAGCAGCAACCCTATTTTCTTAATACCCTTCAGACCGTCGCCAGCGAGCGGCAGTCCGGCGTCACTATCTATCCACCACAAAAAGATGTCTTTAACGCGTTCCGCTTTACCGAGTTGGGTGACGTTAAAGTGGTGATTCTCGGCCAGGATCCTTATCACGGACCGGGACAGGCGCATGGTCTGGCATTTTCCGTTCGTCCCGGCATTGCCATTCCTCCGTCATTATTGAATATGTATAAAGAGCTGGAAAATACTATTCCGGGCTTCACCCGCCCTAATCATGGCTATCTCGAAAGCTGGGCGCGTCAGGGCGTTCTGCTGCTCAATACTGTGTTGACGGTTCGCGCAGGTCAGGCGCATTCCCACGCCAGCCTCGGTTGGGAGACGTTTACTGATAAAGTCATCAGCCTGATTAACCAGCACCGCGAAGGCGTGGTGTTTTTGTTGTGGGGATCACATGCGCAAAAGAAAGGGGCGATTATAGATAAGCAACGCCATCATGTACTGAAAGCACCGCATCCATCGCCGCTTTCGGCGCATCGTGGATTCTTTGGCTGCAACCATTTTGTGCTGGCAAATAAGTGGCTGGAACAACGTGGCGAGACGCCGATTGACTGGATGCCAGTATTACCGGCAGAGAGTGAGTAAATTTGCGGGGAAATGCCGGATGGCAGAGTTGCCACCCGGCTGATTTATCAGGCTTTATTCTGACGCCACCATTCACCAAGCAAAACGCCGGTTGCGACAGAGATATTCAGCCCGGCAACGTTGCCCGTACCGTCAATCTTCACGCGCAGATCGTTCGGATCGCGTGCGGCATCCGGTAACCCTTCATATTCCTGACCCAGCACCAGTACCATTTTCGCTGGCAGACTAGTTTTGAACAGCGGTTTACCCTGCTCGCTGGAAGTGGTCACTACGGTGTAACCTGCCTGACGGAAATCATCCAGCACGTTAACAATGTTGTCGCCAGTAATCGGCTGAACGTGCTCTGCGCCGCCTTCTGCGGTACGGATAGCCGCCCCCGACTCCAGCAGTGCCGCATCCTGCACCACGACACCTTTCACGCCGAAGTGCGCGCAGCTGCGCATCATGCCACCCAGGTTATGCGGGTTAGATTCGTTTTCCAGTGCCAGAACGCAATCCTGCGCGCCTGCCTGGCTTACCCACTGCTGCACGGTTGTACCGTTACGCTTTTTGATCAAGAAGCAAACGCCGCCGTGATGTTCCGTGCCTGACGCTTTTGTCAATTCCGCTTCATCCACCACATGGTACGCTTTGCGGTTTGCTGCCATCCAGCGCAAGGCTTCTTTAAAACGCGGCGTTACACTCTGGATAAACCAGGCGCGAACAATCGCTTCCGGACGGCTCTGGAAAAGTGCCTGACATGCATTTTCGCCGTAGACGCGGGTTTCTTCCGCACGCTGACGACGCAACACTTCCGGATCAATAAAACTTTTACCACTGATGCCACCGTGATCGGCCTTTTCCGGCGTCTCATCACCCGGCGCGCGGGAAACCGTGCGCCACGGCGAATCTTCCCACTTGCGGTCACGGGGCTGACTCTGTTTGTCATCGCGGGCGGGGCGACGGCCACCGTCAGCACGAGATTTTCCTGGACGCCCGCCCCCTTTCCCGGTACGCGGGTTGTGGGTACGTTTATCAGAATCATCATCACTGCGGACATACATCACTTTGACCTTGCCGCTTTTACCTTTCATTTCATCGTTCATGCTTTTCTCCACCAGCGCTGCGCGAAGCGCGCAGATTACCCGAAGTCCGCGCGGTTCGCCATGATTTCGTACCAAAGCCTGCGACTATCATACCTATTGAATAAAACAGATTGTTGTCTGGAACAATGTCCCCGATAATATGTAACATATTAGAAACATACCGGCGTCGTTGCCGATAAGTCTCCTTACTCATCCCGAGGTTAGTTATGAATACCGTTTGTACCCATTGTCAGGCCATCAATCGCATTCCCGACGATCGGATCGAAGATGCGGCAAAATGCGGACGCTGCGGTCACGACTTGTTTGACGGAGAGGTGATTAATGCGACCGGTGAAACACTCGACAAATTGCTGAAGGATGATCTACCTGTGGTGATCGACTTCTGGGCACCGTGGTGCGGCCCCTGCCGTAATTTCGCACCAATTTTTGAAGATGTCGCGCAAGAGCGTAGCGGTAAAGTGCGCTTTGTGAAAGTGAATACCGAAGCTGAACGTGAATTGAGCAGTCGCTTTGGAATTCGTAGTATACCGACGATCATGATTTTCAAAAACGGTCAGGTTGTCGACATGCTTAATGGCGCAGTACCGAAAGCGCCGTTCGATAGCTGGCTGAACGAATCTCTTTAATCTTACCGGGGCACATCTTGTGCCCCGTTTTCTCCTCTGCGACAATGGCGTTTTTTCGACGCTCTCTTATGACCGAAAACGCTGTTCTCCAGTTACGCGCCGAGCGTATTGCGCGCGCAACACGTCCTTTTCTTGCCCGCGGTAATCGCGTTCGTCGCTGCCAACGCTGTCTTTTGCCAGAGAAATTATGTCTCTGTTCGACAATTACCCCAGCACAAGCAAAAAGTCGCTTCTGTTTGCTGATGTTCGACACCGAGCCAATGAAGCCAAGTAACACCGGGCGTCTGATTGCTGATATTTTGCCTGATACCGTTGCGTTTCAATGGTCGCGTACCGACCCCTCGCAAGACTTGCTGGATCTGGTACAAAACCCGGACTATCAACCAATGGTGGTCTTTCCCGCCTCGTATGCTGATGAGCAACGGGAAGTGATCTTCACACCACCTGCCGGTAAGCCACCGCTGTTTATCATGCTCGATGGTACCTGGCCGGAAGCTCGCAAGATGTTTCGTAAAAGTCCGTATCTGGATAATCTTCCCGTCATTTCCGTCGATCTTTCCCGGCTTTCTGCCTATCGCCTGCGTGAAGCCCAGGCTGAAGGCCAATATTGTACTGCCGAGGTAGCCATCGCACTGTTAGATATGGCCGGCGATACCGGGGCGGCAGCAGGGTTAGGCGAGCTTTTTACCCGCTTTAAAACACGCTATCTGGCAGGAAAAACGCAACATCTGGGTAGCATCACAGCAGAACAGTTAGAAAGCGTTTAAAATCATTCGGTCACTTCTGCGGGAGACCGGTATGAGTCAGCGAGGACTGGAAGCACTACTGCGACCAAAATCGATAGCGGTAATTGGCGCATCGATGAAACCCAATCGCGCAGGTTACCTGATGATGCGTAACCTGCTGGCGGGAGGCTTTAACGGACCGGTACTTCCGGTGACGCCAGCCTGGAAAGCGGTGTTGGGTGTGTTAGCCTGGCCGGATATTGCCAGCTTGCCCTTTACACCCGACCTTGCGGTTTTATGTACCAATGCCAGCCGTAATCTTGCTCTTCTGGAAGAGCTCGGCGAGAAAGGCTGTAAAACCTGCATTATTCTTTCCGCCCCGGCATCGCAACATGAAGATCTCCGCGCCTGCGCCCTGCGCCATAACATGCGCCTGCTAGGACCAAACAGTCTGGGTTTACTGGCTCCCTGGCAAGGTCTGAATGCCAGCTTTTCGCCTGTGCCGATTAAACGCGGCAAGCTGGCGTTTATTTCACAATCGGCTGCCGTCTCCAACACCATCCTCGACTGGGCGCAACAGCGTGAGATGGGCTTTTCCTACTTTATTGCGCTCGGCGACAGCCTGGATATCGACGTTGATGAATTGCTCGACTATCTTGCGCGCGACAGTAAAACCAGCGCCATCCTGCTCTATCTCGAACAGTTAAGCGACGCGCGACGCTTTGTTTCGGCGGCCCGTAGTGCCTCGCGTAATAAACCGATTCTGGTGATTAAAAGCGGACGTAGCCCGGCGGCACAGCGACTGCTCAACACGACGGCAGGAATGGATCCGGCGTGGGATGCGGCTATTCAGCGTGCCGGTTTGTTGCGGGTACAGGACACCCACGAGCTGTTTTCGGCGGTGGAAACCCTTAGCCATATGCGCCCGCTGCGTGGCGACCGGTTGATGATTATCAGCAACGGTGCTGCGCCTGCCGCGCTGGCGCTGGATGCCTTATGGTCACACAATGGCAAGCTGGCAACGCTAAGCGAAGAAACCTGCCAGAAACTGCGCGATGCACTGCCTGGACATGTGGCAATCTCTAACCCGCTCGATCTGCGCGATGACGCCAGCAGCGAGCATTATGTCAAAACGCTGGACATTCTGCTCCACAGCCAGGATTTTGATGCGCTGATGGTTATTCATTCACCCAGCGCAGCGGCTCCCGCAACAGAAAGCGCGCAAGAATTAATTGAAGCGGTAAAGCATCATCCCCGCAGCAAATATGTCTCTTTGCTGACGAACTGGTGCGGCGAGCACTCCTCGCAAGAGGCACGACGTTTATTCAGCGAAGCCGGGCTGCCGACCTACCGTACCCCGGAAGGAACCATCACTGCTTTTATGCATATGGTGGAGTACCGGCGTAATCAGAAGCAACTACGCGAAACGCCGGCGTTGCCCAGCAATCTGACTTCCAATACCGCAGAAGCGCATCTTCTGTTGCAACAGGCGATTGCCGAAGGGGCTACGTCGCTCGATACCCATGAAGTTCAGCCTATCCTGCAAGCGTATGGCATGAACACGCTCCCCACCTGGATTGCCAGCGATAGCACCGAAGCGGTGCATATTGCCGAACAGATTGGTTATCCGGTGGCGCTGAAATTGCGTTCGCCGGATATTCCACATAAATCGGAAGTTCAGGGCGTCATGCTTTACCTGCGTACAGCCAATGAAGTCCAGCAAGCGGCGAACGCTATTTTCGATCGCGTAAAAATGGCCTGGCCACAGGCGCGGGTCCACGGCCTGTTGGTGCAAAGTATGGCTAACCGTGCTGGCGCTCAGGAGTTGCGGGTTGTGGTTGAGCACGATCCGGTTTTCGGGCCGTTGATCATGCTGGGTGAGGGAGGTGTGGAGTGGCGTCCTGAAGATCAAGCCGTCGTCGCACTGCCGCCGCTGAACATGAACCTGGCCCGCTATCTGGTTATTCAGGGGATCAAAAGTAAAAAGATTCGTGCGCGCAGTGCGCTACGCCCATTGGATGTTGCAGGCTTGAGCCAGCTTCTGGTGCAGGTTTCCAACTTGATTGTCGATTGCCCGGAAATTCAGCGTCTGGATATTCATCCTTTGCTGGCTTCTGGCAGTGAATTTACCGCGCTGGATGTCACGCTGGATATCGCGCCGTTTGAAGGCGATAACGAGAGTCGGCTGGCAGTGCGCCCTTATCCGCATCAGCTGGAAGAATGGGTAGAATTGAAAAACGGTGAACGCTGCTTGTTCCGCCCGATTTTGCCAGAAGATGAGCCACAACTTCAGCAATTCATTTCGCGAGTCACCAAAGAAGATCTTTATTACCGCTACTTTAGCGAGATCAACGAATTTACTCATGAAGATTTAGCCAACATGACGCAGATCGACTACGATCGGGAAATGGCGTTTGTAGCGGTACGACGTATTGATCAAACGGAAGAGATCCTCGGCGTCACGCGTGCGATCTCCGACCCTGATAACATCGATGCCGAATTTGCCGTGCTGGTTCGCTCGGATCTCAAAGGGTTAGGCTTAGGTCGACGCTTAATGGAAAAGTTGATTACCTATACGCGAGATCACGGACTACAACGTCTGAATGGTATTACGATGCCAAACAATCGTGGCATGGTGGCGCTAGCCCGCAAGCTCGGGTTTAACGTTGATATCCAGCTCGAAGAGGGGATCGTTGGGCTTACGCTAAATCTTGCCCAACGCGAGGAATCATGAGTAAGGTACTGGAAATGTTGACCACTTAATCGGGACTGGTGTTATTATTGCCCGCTTATGTCGTCTGCATTGCACAGAGGACCCTTCAATGAACAGAGAAGAAATGCACTGTGATGTTGTCAAAATTTAAGCGTAATAAACATCAACAACACCTTGCCCAACTACCCAAGATTTCTCAATCAGTTGATGATGTCGATTTCTTTTACGCTCCCGCCGACTTCCGGGAGACGCTGCTGGAAAAAATAGCCAGCGCGAAGCAGCGCATTTGCATTGTCGCCCTGTATCTCGAACAGGATGACGGTGGCAAAGGCATTCTGAACGCGTTGTATGAAGCTAAAAGGCAGCGTCCGGAACTGGATGTGCGGGTGCTGGTCGACTGGCATCGTGCACAACGTGGACGCATTGGCGCTGCGGCATCTAACACTAACGCTGACTGGTACTGCCGCATGGCGCAGGAAAATCCGGGCGTAGATGTTCCGGTTTATGGCGTTCCAATCAATACCCGTGAAGCCCTTGGTGTTCTGCACTTTAAAGGCTTTATCATCGACGATAGCGTACTTTATAGCGGTGCCAGCCTGAACGATGTTTACCTGCATCAGCACGATAAATATCGCTACGACCGTTATCATCTTATCCGTAACCGTAAGATGTCAGACATTATGTTTGAATGGGTTACACAGAATATTATGAATGGCCGCGGCGTTAATCGTCTGGATGATGTTAATCGGCCAAAAAGCCCGGAAATCAAGAACGATATTCGTCTGTTCCGCCAGGAGCTGCGTGATGCCGCTTATCATTTCCAGGGCGATGCCGACAACGATCAGCTTTCCGTAACGCCGCTAGTGGGGCTGGGGAAATCGAGTCTGTTGAACAAGACCATTTTCCATCTTATGCCTTGTGCCGAGCAGAAACTAACCATCTGTACGCCATACTTCAACCTGCCAGCAATCCTTGTGCGCAATATTATCCAGTTGCTGCGCGAAGGGAAAAAGGTCGAAATTATTGTTGGTGATAAAACCGCGAACGACTTCTACATTCCGGAAGATGAACCTTTCAAGATAATTGGCGCATTGCCTTATCTCTATGAGATCAATCTGCGTCGTTTCCTGAGCCGTTTGCAGTATTACGTCAATACTGACCAGCTAGTGGTTCGGTTATGGAAAGATGACGACAACACCTATCACCTAAAAGGGATGTGGGTTGATGATAAGTGGATGTTGATCACCGGTAATAACCTGAACCCGCGCGCCTGGCGTCTGGATCTGGAAAACGCCATTTTGATCCACGATCCGCAACTTGAGCTGGCGCCACAGCGAGAGAAAGAACTGGAGCTGATCCGCGAGCATACCACCATCGTTAAGCACTATCGCGATCTGCAAAGTATTGCCGATTATCCGGTGAAGGTTCGTAAACTCATCCGCCGTTTGCGCCGTATCCGCATCGACCGATTAATTAGCCGAATCCTGTAATCACAACCCCGTCCTGTACGGGGTTTGTTTTTTGGAGGCCACGTTTTGCGTATTCTTTTTGTCTGTTCGCTATTGTTACTTTCTGGATGCAGCCATATGGCTAACGATAGCTGGAGCGGGCAGGATAAAGCTCAACACTTTATCGCCTCGGCGATGCTTTCCGCCGCCGGAAATGAATATTCACAGCATCAGGGGATGAGCCGGGATCGCAGTGCCATGTTTGGATTGATGTTCTCTGTCAGTTTGGGGGCGTCAAAAGAGCTTTGGGATAGCCGCCCCGAAGGGAGCGGCTGGAGCTGGAAGGATTTGGCCTGGGATGTCGCCGGTGCAAGCACCGGCTATACCGTCTGGCAACTGACCCGTCACTAAAGACGCATCCCCTTCCCTTTGCGATGTAGCATCAAAGAAACCAGAAACGCCACCACGGCCATCAAGGTCACATACCAGAAGAAGGCTGTTTCCATTCCTATTGATTTCAGCGACAACGCTACGTACTCCGCCGAACCACCAAATATAGCATTAGCGACCGCATATGACAGGCCAACGCCTAATGCGCGAACCTGTGCCGGGAACATCTCAGCCTTCAGTATTCCACTGATTGATGTATAAAAACTCACTATCAGCAGGGCACACATCACCAGACCAAAAGCGGCATAAGGCGAGGAAACGTTTTGCAATGCTGAGAGAATAGGAACGGTAAAAATGGCTGCCAGCGAACCGAAACATAACATTGAGGTACGGCGACCAATCTTATCCGACAGCGCGCCAATGAGTGGTTGAATAAGCATGAATACAAACAATGCGGCAGTCATAATGCCACTCGCCACGTTGGCATGCATTCCCGCAGTATTTACCAGATACTTCTGCATATAAGTGGTGAAGGTATAGAAACAAAGGGAGCCCGCAGCGGTAAAACCGAGAACCATGATGAATGCACGGCGATTGCGCCATAATCCTTTCAGAGATCCAGCTTCTTTTAAAGCGCGCGTTTCTTGTTGCGAAGTTTCATCTAACTGACGACGTAACCACAACGCCACAACAGCTAACACAGCTCCTAACGCGAAAGGAATACGCCATCCCCACTCTCTGAGTGCAGCGTCTTCCATGGTGTGTTGTAAAACCACAACAACCAGTAGGGCTAGCAGTTGTCCGCCGATCAACGTCACATACTGAAATGATGCGTAAAAACCTTTGCGCCCTTCAACGGCAACTTCACTCATATAGGTGGCGCTGGTGCCATATTCTCCGCCAACAGATAATCCCTGAAATAAACGCGCGAGAAGCAATAATGCCGGAGCCCACGTACCTATAGTTTCATAACCTGGGAGGCAGGCGATAACCAGCGATCCGAAACACATCATACACACCGATAACAGCATCGATTTTTTGCGACCATGTTTATCGGCTATGCGGCCAAATAGCCAACCGCCTATTGGGCGCATCAGGAATCCCGCAGCAAAAACACCTGCTGTTTGTAGTAGTTGAGTCGTCGTGTTCCCGGAAGGGAAGAAAATGTGGGCGAAGTAGAGTGAACAGAACGAGTAGACATAGAAATCGAACCACTCGACCAGATTACCTGAAGAGGCCCCCACAATCGCCCAAATGCGGCGACGAGTATCACTACTTGTCAGTTTGCTGTCTGCCGTTACAGTACTTTCAGCCATGCCATTATGTCTCCTGCCGTAATCCGATGCTTTTGTTGGTCGCTTTTGTTTATTTCTTTTGGTAAAGAAAATGTTATACATTTGTTGCGTATCATTATGCAACCTTAACCATGAATTTAGTTAGCAGGAAAATGGTTATTGAGGAGCTTAAGGATAAATTTCTGGTAAGGAGGACACGTATGGAAGTAGGCAAGTTGGGGAAACCGCATCCGTTGCTGAATCTGGCATATGTGGGAGTATAAGACGCGCAGCGTCGCATCAGGCATTTTTTTC
>OBZI01000654.1_pt1 | contig 11348 bp, 8 predicted proteins | sample 1476911 | NCBI WGS metagenome assembly OBZI01 (sample SAMEA2580238, study PRJEB22360) | human gut metagenome | biome: human gut; feature: human-associated habitat; material: faeces | place: Denmark | collected 2008/2010 | reverse complement strand
GCGCCCCGGCAAAAACCACGGCCTTGGTTTGGCCGGCCCCCAGCCATATTCAGCTGGTCATCGGCGGTTCAATCGGCCTTGACGACGCGATTCTGCGTCGTGCTGATTTTCTGCTGAGTTTCTCGAAGATGACGTTCCCGCATCAGCTTATGCGCGTGATTCTGCTGGAGCAGATCTATCGCGCTTATAAAATCAACGCTGGCGAGCCGTATCACAAGTAAAACGCCATACCTCATGGGGCGGGAAATCCCCCATGGGGCGGTAATTGCCCCATGAGGCGGCAAAATCCTCATGGGGCGGTATGCCAAAATGGCTTAATTCCGCGGTTTCACATATTCTTCAAACCGCCCCATGGGCAAGTTACCGCCCGATGAGCCTGTAACCACCCCATGGGCGCATCAATAACGCCCTCAACCTCACACTGCGTCGGGGACGAACGCTTCGAAGATGTGGCGGTCGAAGTAGGGGGCGCACTGGGCGAGTTCATCGCTGCTGCGCACGGTCCATGAAACCGGCATCGCACCCATCGAACGAGCGAGCTTGACTTGCGGCGAAGCGCCACCGGTCCAGTCATAAGCCACGAAATCAGGACGAGACAGCCAGTCGAACGCCAGTAAGCCGGCGGCCCATTCAGCCGCACCATTCTTGCTCAGCTTCGCCGGCCAGCTCAGCTGACCGCGGCACACCTCAGGGTGATGCTCCTTGTACCAATTCACCGCGCCCGGGTGGAAGGATTCGATCACGTACGGGCCGTCATACGCCTCAAGCAAGGCGTGGCCCTTTTCCATGAGCTCTTCGCTACGCTCATCCCAAGCCCTGTTGTTGCTGAACTTGTATTCCACAATCAGCGGAGCCTGGCCGGCCACCACGTCCAGCACATCGGAGAACAGCGGCACATGCTGGTAGTACCCCTTCGGCGCGGCGGACGGCGTGACCACCAGCGGCGGGTTCGCGTCGGCACCCGGCAACGGTTCGGCCTTCAAATCGCCTGACTCGCCGTTCGGGAAGAGCGGAATACGGGCGAGTTCGTCGTAAGTCAGGTCTTCGATGCGGCGCGGATCGCCGGCCACGCGCAACAAATCGGCGTCATGGACCACGACCACTTGGCCGTCGAGCGTAAGCTGCACGTCGAGTTCGATGCCATAGCCAGCCTCGCAGGCGGCGGCGAACGCGGCCAGCGAGTTTTCGGGAGCAATCGGACCGGTCATATCCGCACTGCCGTAGCCGGCCTTGACAGCCATGCGACGGGCAAGCGACACATAATCATCGTTTTCGGCGATGGATCGCTCAGTGGTATCGGCTTGGGCGCTAACCGGATTATCCCCACCATAATCAGCGATATCGGTATAGCCGACCAAACCAGAACCCGCATCATGCAAGCCACGATGGGCATACCATACCTCCGGAATGGAGGGCACGAAATTACGACGCTTGTCATTGAACGTGCGCGGGGCCACGGCCCACACGGCAGCACCGGCGGCGCCCACGCCTGCCAGCGCCACGTTTCTCCAGAGCTTCGACGACATTGGAATCCTTCCTGTTGGGCTGCCTCTAGCCTAACGCTTCTGCCAGCCATTGTGGAGTGGTTGGATCATCCGGTTTCAGCGCGCGGTCCGGGTGGTTGGCGCGCAGTGGCTCCCAGCTGAAATCTGTCAGCAGATCGGCGGGTTTGCAAGGAATTGGAGTGGGTTGCAGACGCAGCAGCCAGGCGCAGTATCCGATGATCTGTTCAGGGGTTACGTTGCGGGCGCGCAAGGCTCCCATATCCAGCGAACGTTCGCGCTTGGCTAAACGCCGGCCGGCCGCATTGTCGATGAGCGGCAGGTGCGCATACTCGGGGTGCTCGGCGAGAGGCTTTTCCGTGTTGCCGCATTCCGGCTCAAAGCCGCCAGCCAACAGACACTGGCGAATCCACATTTGCAGCGCGGTGGAGCGCAGCAGATCACGGCCGCGCACGATATCATCAACACCCATATCGAGGTCATCCACGACCACGACCAGTTGATAGCCGAACAGTCCATCGGCTCGGCGAATCACGGAATCGCCTACCTCGCGGGCCAAATCGTAGTGCTGTGGACTATAGACACGGTCGTTAAAGCATGCGACACCATCAACGATTCCGGCATCGCCCTGCTGTTCCGGCGGCACGGCTCCCGACAGCGCAGCGGAATCGTCAGGCACTGTACGTTGCTTTTCTCCCGCTGCCGATTCCGGCATGGCGATACGGATGGAATGCTGGTCGCCGCGAACCAAACGGGCACGGACCTCGTCGGGATGGTCGTGCAGCAGGCGGCGGCACGTGCCGGGGTACACCATGAAGCCGTCGCCCTCGTTGGGGGCCGAGGCGGCGCGAATGTCGGCACGCGAGCAGAAACAGGGGTACAGCACACCTTGCGAGCGCAGGCATTCGAGAGCGTATTCGTATCGTTCAGTGCGCTGGGATTGGAACATCGGTTCGCCATCCCAGTCGAGGCCGAGCCAATGCAGGTCGTCCATCATGAGCTGGTCCGCACCGGCAACCACGCGCGGCTTGTCCACGTCCTCGATACGCATCAGCATGCGGTCGCCACGCGAGCGGGCCGAAAGCCATGCACCCAACATGGCGTACACGTTGCCGATATGCATGCGCCCCGACGGCGTCGGCGCGAATCGTCCAGTCACTGGCCCTCCTCGTATGAAGTTCAGCACCATGGTAGCGAAAAGGCTCTCCTCCTCAGAGGAGAGCCAATATAGTGAAGCTCGCCAGCCCGAACTCCCCTCAGTCAGCTTCGCTGACAGCTTTGCTCAGAGAGGGGAGCCAGTGATTGTCACTTGTCTTCGGTGACGTTGTCCACGCTCACGTCCGGATTGTCGGAGACAATCTGGTCGCTCGCCCAAGCGGAGAGCTCCAGATGTTCGCCGCCGGTCTGGTCGACGAGCACGGTGTCACCGTCGTGGACCTTGCCGGCCAGCAGCATACGGGCCAGCTGGTCGCCCACTTCGGTCTGTACCAGGCGGCGCAGCGGACGAGCGCCATAAGCCGGGTCGTAACCGGTGTTGGCCAGCCATTCGCGAGCCGAGTCGGTGACGTCCAGCGTGATGCGGCGATCGGTCAGACGCTGGGACACGCCAGCCACCTGGATATCCACGATGCCGCCAAGCTCCTCGCGCGTAAGCGGGTGGAACATGACGATGTCGTCCAGACGGTTCAGGAACTCCGGCTTGAAGTTCATGTGGACAGCGTCCATCACGGCCTTTTTCTTGGCGTCGGCGTCCATGTCCTCGTTCACGAGGAACTGCGAGCCGAGGTTAGAGGTCATAATCAGGATCGTGTTCTTGAAGTCCACGGTCCTTCCCTGGCCATCGGTCAGGCGACCATCGTCAAGTACCTGCAGCAGCACGTCGAAGATCTCCGGGTTGGCCTTCTCGACCTCGTCGAACAGCACCACGGAATACGGGCGACGGCGCACGGCCTCGGTCAGCTGGCCGCCCTGCTCGTAGCCCACGTAGCCCGGCGCCGCGCCAATCAGGCGCGAGACCGAAGCCTTCTCCATGTATTCGGACATGTCGATGCGGACCATGGCCTTCTCGTCGTCGAACAGGAAGTCGGCGAGCGCCTTGGCCAGTTCGGTCTTGCCCACACCGGTGGGGCCGAGGAACAGGAACGATCCGGTCGGACGGTTCGGGTCGGAGATGCCGGCACGCGAACGGCGCACCGCGTCGGACACGGCGGCGATGGCTTCCTTCTGGCCGATCACACGCTTGCCGAGGTAGTCCTCCATGTGCAGCAGCTTCTCGTTTTCGCCCTGCATCAGGCGGCCGACGGGAATGCCGGTCCAGTCGGAGACGATCTCAGCCACCGAGTCGGCGTCCACACGGTCCGGGACCATCGGCTCATCGGCCGGGTTGGCCGCGCTGGCATCAGCAGATTCAGCATCCGCGCTCTCCGCGGCGGCAAGCTCCTTCTGAATGGACGGAATCTCGCCGTACAGAATCTTCGAGGCCTCCGCCAAGTTGCCTTCACGGGTATACTTATCCGCCTGCACGCGCAGGTCGTCGAGCTTGGCACGCAGGTCGCCGACCTTGTTGTGGCCAGCCTGTTCCGCATCCCAACGCGCCTTGAGACCGCTGAGCTTCTCACGGGTGTCCGCAAGTTCGGCTTGCAGCTTGCCCAGACGCTCCTTGGACGCAGGATCCTCGGCCTTCTTGAGCTGCATTTCCTCCATTTCAAGACGGGTCACCTTGCGCTGCAGCTCATCGATCTCCTCAGGCGAGGAGTCGAGCTCCATACGCAGGTGAGCGGCCGCCTCATCGACCAGATCGATGGCCTTGTCCGGCAGCTGACGACCCGAAATGTAACGGTTCGAGAGGGTCGCGGCGGCAACCAGCGCGTCGTCGCCGATCGTTACCTTATGGTGCGCCTCGTAACGCTGCTTCAGACCACGCAGAATGGCGATGGTGTCTTCCACGCTCGGCTCACCCACGAACACCTGCTGGAAACGACGCTCCAGCGCCGGATCCTTCTCGATGTTCTCGCGGTACTCGTCCAGCGTGGTCGCGCCGATCAGGCGCAGCTCGCCACGGGCCAGCATGGGCTTCAACATATTGCCGGCATCCATCGAGCCTTCGGCCGCACCCGCGCCGACGATGGTGTGGATCTCATCGATGAAGGTGATGATCTGACCATCCGCATTCTTGATTTCGTTCAGGACGCTCTTCAGGCGCTCCTCGAACTCGCCACGGTACTTCGAACCGGCCACCATGGAGCCCAAGTCAAGGGAGATGAGCTTCTTGCCTTGCAGGGTGGTGGGCACGTCGCCCGCCACGATACGCTGGGCCAAACCCTCCACGACGGCGGTCTTGCCGACGCCGGGCTCGCCAATCAGCACCGGGTTGTTCTTGGTACGACGGGAGAGGATCTGAATCACGCGGCGGATTTCCTGGTCACGTCCGATGACCGGGTCCAGCTTGCCTTCCTTGGCGGCGGCCGTCAGGTCGGTGGAGTACTTCTCTAGGGCCTTGTACGAGCCTTCCGCGTCCGGGCTGGTGACCTTCGCGCCACCACGCACGCCGGGTACGGCCTTGCGCAGGGAGGCTGCGGTGACGCCGTTCTTCTCCAAGATTTCGGCCGACTGGTTCGGCTTGCTGGCCGCGATGCCGATAAGCAGATGTTCGGTGGAGACGTATTCGTCGCCCATCTGCTGCATTTCCTTCTCAGCCTGGGCGATGGCGGCGGTCAGCTGGCGGCTGGCCTGTGGCTGCGAGGTGCTGGATCCGGATGCGCTCGGCAGCGCGACCAAAGCGTTGCGCACCGCCGCGCCGATGGCCTGCGGGTCCCCGCCCGCGGCCTCGATCAGAGAGCGCGCCACGCCGTTTTCCTGGCGCAGCAGCGCATCCATGACGTGCAGGGTCTCGACCTGCGCGTTTCCTGCGGCGGACGCACTCTGAATCGCGTCGCCGACGGCTTCTTGGGCCATAGTGGTGAACTTCTGTTCCATATCGTATTCCTCCATATCATGCGGTCTGCGCAGTGCGGCTCGCGGGCTTCGAAAGCCCTACGAGCGTTGCGACAGACCGCAGCTTGTCGTTGTCTGATATGGTCAACCGACCTGGAACCCATTCTATTCCCAAAACTTGAGTGCATATGACTCAAGTTTTGGATTTTGGTGGGGAGGGTGACTAGTAGCCCCCTCTGATGAGGAAGCTTGGGCAGCCGCTACTTCAGTGCGCCGACGGCGGATTCGGCGGCGGCGAGGACTTCGCCGGAGAGAATCGCCTCGGCCACGCCCTCAATCTGCGGGGTGGTCCAGGTATCGCGTACGTCGGGGCCGATTTCGTTGGCGTACTGGCGCACCACGCGGTATACGGCGGCGCCCGCCGCACCCGGACGGTACGGCTTGCGGAAGTCGAAGGAGCGGCAGGAGCACAGCAGTTCCACGGCCAGCACGCGCGCAAAGGCCGGAATCGACCGGCGCAGCTTGCGGGCGGCGGCCCAGCCCATCGACACGTGATCTTCCTGCATGGCGGAGCTCGGAATCGAATCGACCGAGGCGGGCACGGCGTTGCGCTTCATTTCGGAGACGATGCCGGCGGCGGTGTACTGGGCGATCATGAAACCGGAGTCCACGCCCGGGTCACCAGCCAGGAACGCCGGCAGGCCGCGGTTGCGCGCCACGTCAAGGAAGCGGTCGGTACGACGCTCGGAGATAGAGGCTACGTCGGCAGTCGGAATCGCCAGGAAATCGAGCACATAGGCCAACGGCGCGCCATGGAAGTTGCCGTTGGACTCCACACGGCCGTCCAGCGTGACGCACGGGTTGTCGATGTCGGAGGCGAGTTCCACGCCCGCCACGGAGGCCGCGTATTCCACGGTGTCGCGGGCGGCGCCGTGCACCTGCGGGGTGCAGCGCAGCGAGTAGGCGTCCTGCACACGCACGGTGGAGCCCGGGCGGCCGGCCTCGATCAGACCGGAGCCCTTGAGCATGCGGACGATGTTCGCGGCGGAATCGCCTTGGCCGCGATGCGGACGCAGCGCCTGCAAGTCGGCGGCGAACACGCGGTCGTTGCCGAGCATGCCTTCCACGCTCATCGCGGCGGCGATGTCCGCCGTCTTGAGTAGCAGGCGCAGATCGGTGATGGCCATACACAACATGCCGAGCATGCCGTCGGTGCCGTTGACCAGCGCCAAGCCTTCCTTCTCTTTCAAATCGACGGGCGTGATGCCGGCCGCACGCAGCGCTTCGCCGCCGCCGATCTTGAGGCCGTCAGCGTTGTGGGCCTCGCCTTCACCCATCGCCACCAAAGCACAGGCTGCGAGCGGCGCCAGATCACCGGAGCATCCGAGTGAACCGTATTCGTAGACCACCGGGGTGATGCCGGCGTTCAGCATATCGGCGTAGACCTGCGCGGTTTCCGGGCGCACACCGGTGCGTCCGGTGCACAGGGTGCTCAGGCGCAGCACCAGCAGGCCGCGCACCACCTCACGCTCCACTTCCGGTCCGGCACCGGCGGCATGCGAGCGAATCAGACTTTTCTGCAGCTGCGCGCGCTGTTCCTTGGGGATGGAGGTGGAGGCGAGCGCGCCGAATCCGGTGGAGATACCGTAATGCGGCACGGTGTCGTCGGCCAAATGATCGATAACCGCGCGACTCAGCGCCATCTCATGCTTCGATTCGTCCGAAATCGCCACTTTGGCACCGCCGCGCGCTACGGCGATAACGTCCTCGATGCTCAGCGCTCCAACACCTACGGTGACCGTCTGCTCTGCCATGCTCATACCTTTCTATATATGTGCCGCATTCCGCATATACGGCATATGCGGCACATGCTTCGCCGGGGATCCGCGACTGCCCGCATTCGCTCACCGCACCTGCCCATCAACAGCAGGCGACGCAAACGCAACCAATCGCTCCCCGAGTAATCAAACCTTGGCCATTTCACCTCAGTCGGATGCCCGCCATAAGCCACTTCGTCCATCTTGTGTCTGAAATCTCAGACATGTAAGGTGATGGAAATATGAGCCATGCCTCGCAGCAATACGCCTTCACCGAGCCACGTACCGTCAAGCGGGCGCAGGTGAAGCCATCAGAACGGGAACATCAGACATCATCATCCGCGCCACGTGTCTCGCTGGCTCCGGCGGCCGACCGTACGCTCGACATCCTCGAGTTCATCGCGAGCAATGGTCAGACGCAAGCCGCCACGCTCGCTCGCGAACTCGGCATTCCGCGCTCCACGGTGTACCAATTGTTGGAGATTTTGGAGCGTCACGGACTGGTCACCCGCCTTACCGAGCAGCGCGCGTACGGCATCGGACTCAAGACTTTCGAGCTGGGATCGGCCTATTCTCGCCAACATCGCGTATCGCAGGTCGCGCATCCGGTGTTGGCGCGTCTTGTTGACGAGACCGGCGAAAACGGACATCTGGCCGTGCTGCACGGCAACGAAATCATTTATGTGATTGAGGAGCGCGCCGCGCATCGCCCGCCGCTAGTGTCAGGCGTGGGCGTGCGCCTGCCCAGTCACCTGACCGCCACCGGGCGGGCCATTCTGGCCGCACTCCCCCACAATCAGGTCCGCGCGCTATATCCCAATCGTCAGGCGTTCACCGACCGCACCGGCATCGGCCCCAAATCGCCCAAGGAGCTGGAGGCAACGCTCGCCGAAACCCAACGCACCGGTTTTGCCGAGGAACACGGAGACGTGACGCCCGGCTTTGATTCATACGCCGTCGCTGTGCGCGACTACAACGACTTTCCCATCGCCGGGCTGGCTCTCACTTTCGTGAGCGGATCGCTGCGCCCCGAACAGGAGCGGTCGCTTAAGACCAAGCTGCGGCTTGCCGGCACGGAACTGTCCCGGCGTCTCGGCGCGGTCGGCAGTTTGACATGAGGATTCGCGAGATCATCGTGCTGGGCTCCTTCGCCCCGATCACGATTTTCTCAACTAAGTTCACCGATTCGCTGACCGGCAACGCCAAACTCGCCGGCTTCTCGCTGACAGTGACGGCCATCATCAGCCTGGTGGTGATGACCGCCCTGCACGCACTTCTGCCGGGAGCGTAAGGCGCGTTCTTGGTTCCCTCAGTCAGCTTCTCCGCCTGGACGGTTCCCCTCAGAGAGGGGAGCCAGAACGAGTCACGCCCGAACGATTACGTTGCGCAGATCACCGATGCCTTCGACGTGCACGATGGTCTCGTCGCCTGGGTCGAGGTGGCCGGAGGCGTTCGGGGTGCCGGTCATGATGACGTCGCCAGGCAGCAGCGTGGAGAACGACGAAATGGCGGCAATCTGCTCGGGGATGCCGTGAATCAGGTTCGCGGTGGTGCCAGACGCCATCGGCACATCCTCGCCGTTCAGCGTGAAGGAAATCTTGGCGTCCTTCCAGTCGAGGTCGTCACGCATCACAATCCACGGGCCAAGCGGGCAGGAGGTATCGAAACCCTTGGCGCGCGTCCACGTGGGGTCGATGCCCTGCAGGTCGCGCAACGTCACGTCGTTGACGCATGTGAAGCCGAGCACGTAATCCATCGCGTTTTCGACGGACACGTTCTTGGCGATACGGCCCATCACCACGGCCACTTCCGGCTCGAAGTTCATGTCCTTGGAGCAGGCCGGGTACACGATCGGATCGTCGGGGCCAATCACCGAGGTGGACGGCTTGGTGAAGATCACCATGTCTTCCGGCGCGTGGGCGATTTCGGAGTGGCCGGCCTCGTGCATGAACTGGGCGTGGGCCTCATAGTTCTTGGCCAGACCGTAAACCTTGGAGGGGATGACCGGGGAGAGCAGACGGATGCCATCGCCGTCGACCGGGTAACGAGTGCCGGTAGGCTTGACCTGGTCGCCGGCCAGCGGATGGCCGTCCAGTTCGATGAGGTAGTCCTTGCCGTCCGTTTCGTCCTTCTGCACGAAGGCGTAGCGCGGCGAATCATTCAAAGAAAAACGTGCGAGTCTCATGCCTGTAAGCCTACTCCTTGGCGGTTCCTTCCGCAGAAGCATCCGTCCAAGGAGCAAGCAGACCGGCCTTCAATCGACCAAAACGCACGTTCGCTGGGATTGCTACTTTTCGGTCCAGGTTTTGTCATACAGCGACTGGCCGCTTTGCGTGTGCATGATGACGCGCAATGATGCCTTGCCGCTGGAGGTCTTGCACATCGAGCCCAGCAGATTCGCGGTGGATTGATAGGTGCTGTCCATAGCATCCAGTGAGGAAGCGGCGGTATCGCCTAGCGAGGCATAGCTGTCGTCGAGCACGTACTCGTACACCAAGGTGTCACCGTCGACACGGTAGTTGAAGGTGATGCCGGTGTCTGCAAACGTATCCGCTTCGGATTCAATGGAGTCCTTGAATTCCAAAGAGTCGACGAAATCCTGAATCGAATCGTACAGCCCATAATCGCCGTCGGTTAGATCGTCATGGGTTTCGCCCAACGTGTCGTCCAGCGCATCGTCAAGATTATCTTGAGCTTTGCTCTTATCGCTGCTATCACCGTTGCCCGAAGAGGACTGACTATAGAAGGAATCGGTTTTCGCCTCATCTATAGCCTTGCTGGCATACGAGGCACCGCCGACGATCAGCGCGATGACCAGTATTACCTGTATCACCATGCCCGCCGCACTGATGATGATGCCGGCGATGGCCAAGCCCTTGCCCTTGCCGCCCTGTTTCTTAATCTGGTTGAGGCCCACGATGCTCAGGATCAGACCGAGGAGTGAGACAAGGAACGAGCAGATAAAACCGGCAATAGCCAGACCGTTGTACTTCTGGTTCGCTTCAGGCGGCACACTGCCGTAAGAACCAGACCATCCCGGCTGGCCGTTCGGTTGGCCGCCTTGCATATACGGGTTATAGGGCGTTTGCGGAGGCACGGCCCCGCCGCCCGGATACCGGAGCACTGACGCTGCCGGAGCCGTCCCCGGATAGGGCGAATTGGGTGCTGCCTGTGCGGGCGCAGGCGCGGGCGCTGTCGGTGCGGGCGCGGGCGCAGCGGCAGGAGTCACTGGTGGCAAAGCCTGCGTAGGCGGTACCGGCTGATTGACCGGCGCAAGAGGCTGGGTGGACTGCTCGGCAGGTGTAAACGCCTGCGTAGGCTGCTCAACAGGAGTGAACGCCTGAGTGGGCTGTTCGCCCGCTGCGATTGCTTGGGTCGGAGCATTGTTGGCGGCGGTTCCCGTTTCCGCCGTCATCGCATTTAACGGCTCAGTCGGATTGGCGTCAGCTTGCTGCCACGGCACCTGGCCGTTCGGATTGACATTCGGATCAGTCATGACATGCACTCCTTCAACTGCATCGCACCCCACTTGCGAGATGCGCCCCTCGTCTTACGCGCCACATTGTGCGTTACAGACAACTGTACTCCTCGTGGCGAGCCTTAAGTACCGTTGTAGATGACTTTGTTTTAGCTTGTCGCTAGAGCGAAGTCATCTGCATGGCCTCGTTGCCGAGACCAGCTCCAAGTCTCACGCGACTGTCGCCGCCGCTTGGTTCGCGTTTCGCCGGATGCCGCATTGTCCCGCACTCAAGGCGGGTCTGTCTTCCGCTTCCTCCACGCGCGTTTAACGTCTCCGGGGCACTCCCGGCGACTTGGATGTTGATGGCCGCGTTCACATCACGGTCGATGGACAGTCCGCACTTGCCGCAATGGTAGACGCGCTCGGACAGGGACAGTTTGGCTTTCACCGTCCCGCAGTTCGAACAGGTCTTCGAGCTTGGATACCAGCGGTCGATGACGTGAAGCCTCGCGCCGGTGCGTGCGGTCTTGTAGGTCAGTTGGCGTCGGAACTCCGCGAATGCGGCGTCCTGAATCGATTGGGCGAGCCCGTGGTTTCCCGCCCTGCCCCCCACGGTCAAATCCCCGACTTGGGCGT
>OBZI01000650.1_pt1 | contig 11651 bp, 10 predicted proteins | sample 1476911 | NCBI WGS metagenome assembly OBZI01 (sample SAMEA2580238, study PRJEB22360) | human gut metagenome | biome: human gut; feature: human-associated habitat; material: faeces | place: Denmark | collected 2008/2010 | reverse complement strand
TTACTCAAATATGGGCTCTATCTAGTGCTATTATGGCTCCTGTAGGTGCTATGATCCGTTTGATGGAAGAATGGCGTCGTTATGATGGTGCTCGTCCATTAAGTGCTATTAAATCAACAGTATTAGCAGTTCTTTATCTCGTAATTGCTGCACTCTTTGCAGCTATTGGCGGTATGTATATTGCATCTTTGCTAGGAAATACGAAATTCTTTATGGAATTTGCTATCTTTAGAGGTGTTAAATTAACATTTGTACTTCCAGTTGTATTAGTGATTATCGCTTATTTACAACGTTTCCCATTGTGGAAAGGTCGTATGATTAACTCTAAAGAAGAAGCAAAGAAATTTGTAGTTGAATTTTTAACAATGGATGTTAAGTTCTACGTATTCTTTGTAATGGCTGCTCTTGGTGGTGTGGCATGGGTATTTGTTGGCCGAAGCGGTCATACAGCAGGTGTTCCTGTACCAGGAGTTGAACTCATGCTTCGTCGTTTTCTTGAAAATACAATGTATGCAAGACCTAGAGAAAAAGAGTTCATTATTGGTCATCCTGCATTAATGTTAGCTACATTTGCATTCCTACGCAAATGGCCTACAGTGATCCATTTCTTATTAACTATTGCTGGTGTTATTGGCATAGCGTCTATGGTTGAAACTTTCTGTCATATTAGAACTCCTGTATTCATGTCTATTATGCGTGGATATGATGGTTTGTTAATTGGTGCGCTCTTAGGTTTGCTTCTTATCATTGCTGTTCGTTTCATGATGTATGTAACACAATGGTTCCAAGCTCGGGAGGTTGACCATGAGTAATATTGTTATCTCTGGCTACTATGGTTTTGGTAATGCTGGTGATGAAGCAATGCTTTGTGCTATTATCGATGCCATTCGTAAAGAGGAAGCAGATGCGCATATTACGGTTATTTCTGGTAATCCTACAGAGACGAGCAAAAAGCACAATATTCATGCGGTGGGAACCTTTTCTGCATTCGGTATTCTAAAGGCTATTTCAAATTCTGATTTAGTTATCAGTGGTGGAGGCAGCCTGTTACAAGATGCTACTAGTATTCGCAATACATATTACTACTTAAGTATTATGGCTTTAGCAAAAATGATGGGTAAAAAGGTGATGCTATACTCACAAGGTATTGGACCTTTAAATCGCCCTTCTACAAGGAAAGCTGTTAGCTTTGTTTTGCGTTTTGTTGATACTATAACGGTTCGTGATTCTATTTCTAAATCTGAATTAGATTCCTTAGGAATTGAAGATGTTGAGGTTACGGCTGATGCTGTATTAGCCATGCAACCAGCTGATTTGAATATTGGAAAACGCATTCTAGACGGCTATACATCAAAGCTACCTATATCCACAGAAGCTCCAAAACGAATCGGAGTAGCTGTTCGTAGTTGGAAAGATGATACAGAATACCGTGAATCACTAGCCAATGTCTTAAGTCGACTGCAAGAACAGGATAATGTAGAGATTATATTTATACCTATGTCTCATCCAGAGGATACAAAAGAAGCTAAAATTATTGCTAGTTATATGCCAAAAGGAGCTATTGTTCTTGAAGGACCATTCTCTACAGAGGAACAAGTATCCTTGTCAGGTAATGTAGACCTTATGATTGGCATACGTCTTCATGCATTAGTATTTAGTTCTTTAATGAAGAAACCTGTAATTGGCATTTCCTACGATCCTAAAATCACTAGTTTCTTACATATGATTGGTCAAGAACCAATCGGTACAATGACCCATCTTAGAGAAGAGGCTTTATATCAGAGATGTCATAAGCTCTTAAATTCAAGAGAAGAGTACCAAGCATCTTATGATCGTATTGAAGCGTTGCGTGTTAACTCTCAACGCAATGCAGAAATCGCTATTTCATTACTTAAAAATTATTAATATATTGGATCTAATCCAGAAAGTGAGGTCTCTATGGCTACATTAACACAAGATGTTAAACAACTAGTTCAAGAGAAGGCAAAAGCTATTCGCGTGAGTATTGTTCAGTCTGTAACAGCAGCGAAATCTGGTCACCCAGGTGGTTCTCTATCCATCGCCGATGTGATGGCCTTGTTGTACTATGTAGAAATGAATGTAGATCCAGCAAATCCAAAAGCTCCTAATAGAGATCGCTTTGTCCTTTCTAAAGGTCATGCAGCACCTGCATTATATGCTACATTGGCTGAAAAAGGTTACTTTTCTAAAGATGAACTTTTGAATTTACGTAAAATTGACCATATGTTACAAGGTCACCCTGATATGAAACATATTCCAGGTGTTGATATGTCCACAGGTTCCTTGGGTCAAGGTATCTCTGCAGCATGTGGCATGGCATTGGCTGGTAAAATCGACAATGCAGATTACCGTGTTTATTCCATTCTTGGTGATGGTGAACTTGAAGAAGGTCAAGTATGGGAAGCTGCTATGTTTGCCGGCCATTACAAACTCAATAACTTAACTGCTTTTGTCGACTTTAATGGTCTTCAAATTGATGGAGATATTACTAAAGTTCTTTCTCCATTGCCTATTCCTGAGAAATTTAAAGCTTTTAACTGGAATGTTATTGAAGTAAATGGTCATGATCTTGATGAACTTCATAATGCTATTGAAGCAGCTAAAGCTTTCACAGAAGGCCCAACTTGCATTGTAATGCATACTGTAAAAGGTAAGGGCGTTGAAGAAATGGAAGGCCAAGCAGGTTGGCATGGCAAAGCACCAAGCGCTGAGCAAGGTATAGCCTTTGTTAATGAAATTATGGGGGTACAATAATGGGTAAAGCAACACGTGAAGCATATGGTAATGCGTTAGCTCGCATTGGTAAAGAAAATACAAATATTATCGTATTAGATGCAGATTTATCAAAATCTACTAAAACTGATACATTTAAAAATGTTTGCCCTGAACGTTTCTTTAATGTAGGTATTGCAGAACAAAATTTGATTTCTGTTGGTGCTGGACTTGCAGCAGCTGGTAAAACCCCATTTGTTTCTTCCTTTGCAATGTTTGCAACAGGTCGTGCATTTGAACAAATTCGCAATGCTGTATGTTATCCAAAATTGAATGTAAAAGTTTGTGCTACACATGCGGGTATTACAGTAGGTGAAGATGGTGCTACACATCAAAGCTTGGAAGATATTTCTTGTATGCGTACACTACCTAATATGACAGTAGTAGTACCTGCGGATGAACGTGAAACAGAAGCTGTAGTTGAATGGGCTGCATCCTATGATGGTCCTGTATACGTTCGTTTGGGCCGTGCTGGTGTAGATGATGTAACAGCTGAAGGTTACACTTTTGTACCGGGTAAATCTACTACTTTAGTTGAAGGTTCTGATGTAACAATTATCGCTTGTGGTGCTTTAGTTGGTCCTGCTGTTGAGGCGGCAAAATCCTTAGCTGAATCTAATGTATCTGCACGCGTTATTAATATGGCATCTATCAAACCAATTGATGCAGATGCAATCGTAAAGGCAGCTACTGAAACAGGTGCTATTGTTACAGCTGAAGAACATAATATCATTGGTGGCCTAGGCTCTGCTGTGTCTGAAGTTGTTGTTGCTAATAAGCCAGTACCTATGGAATTCGTTGGTGTTCGAGATACATTTGGGGAGAGTGGTACACCAAAAGAATTAATGGCTAAATATGGCTTAACAGCAAAAGACATTGTAGAAGCAGTAAAACGTGTAATCACTCGTAAATAATCAAAGGGGATCCCATGATTGAATTTAAGAATGTTAGTAAAGTCTATGATAATGGTTCTGTTGCATTAGACGATGTGTGTTTAACTATAAATGACGGAGAATTTGTCCTCATTTGTGGTCACAGCGGTGCAGGGAAATCAACTCTATTTAAATTATTAACTCATGAAGTAGTACCTGATGCTGGTACTGTTATAGTTGATGATTTTGATGTTACGCGTATGAAGCGTAGTAAAATTCCAAAATTACGTAGAAAACTTGGTGTTGTATTCCAAGATTTCCGATTATTACCGAATAAAACGGTATCAGAAAACATTGCTTTTGCACTTGAAGTAATTGAAGAGAAACCAAAGGTAATTAAAGAAAAGGTAAGTCATGTACTAGAGCTTGTTGGGTTAACTGACAAGGCAAATGATTTACCAGAGGATTTATCTGGTGGTGAACAACAACGTGTTGCTATTGCCCGCGCCATTGTAAATCGACCATCTGTGCTCATTGCTGATGAACCGACTGGTAATCTAGATCCTGATACAAGTAAAGGTATTGTAGATTTGTTTAAGCATATCAATAATTTTGGTACAACTGTTATTATGGTTACCCATAATATGGATCTTGTTTCGTATTTAAATAAACGTGTTATTCGTCTTAAAGATGGTCGCGTTCAAAGTGATAATATGAGAGGTGCTGAAATTAATGAAGCCTAGAACATTGAAATACTTTTTTAAAGAAGCCCTCAAATCTATGAAGCGTAACGGTCTTATGACGTTAGCATCTATTTCTACAGTGGCTTTATCTCTATTTATGCTTGGTGTATTCCTTTGCGGTGTTATCAATTTGAATAACATGGCATCTAGCTTAGAAAACCAAGTTCAATTGAGCATTTACTTAAAAGATGGTTTAACAACCGACCAAATCATGGCAGTAGGTAAGCAAATTAAAGCTATACCAAATCTTAAGCATTTGGAGTTTGTTAATAAAGAGCAAGCTATGAAGGAATTCAAAGCTCGCCTTGGTGATCAACAACAATTAGTAAATGCCCTAGGTGATGTAAATCCATTGCCAAATTCTTATGTATTAACTTTTGATAATCCTAGTGATGTTAAGGCTACAGCTAAATTAGCTACCACATTCCAAGGTGTTGAAAGTACACATTATGGTCAAGATATTGTGGAAGAACTCTTCCGTATAACTCAAGTTATCAGAATTGGTGGTATCGTATTAATTGCATTCTTAGCAGCAGCTACATTATTCATCATTTCTAATACAATTCGTTTGACTGTGTTCGCTCGTCGTAAAGAAATTGCCATCATGAAATATGTAGGTGCAACAAATGGCTTTATCCGTTGGCCATTCTTGATAGAAGGCATGTTATTAGGTCTAGTTGGAGCTATTATTGCCGTTCTTTGTGTAGGTGAATTCTACCATTTTATTACTATGGAAGTTTCCGAGTCTTTAGCATTCTTCCCATTAGTACCAATGTTCCCATTCTTCTATGATGTGGCTATCTATATTTTAGTTGGCGGTATTATAGTCGGTGCTATTGGTAGTACAATTTCTTTAAAACAATACATGAAGGTGTAATGTTTATGAAATACAACACAATCAAATCTCGTCTGGTGGCAACAATTTTAACAGGTATAGTAGTACTGGGAACACCACTATACATTGTTGCGGAAGATGAGGATTTAACGAATCAATTAGATTCAATTCAACAACAAGTTAATCAACAAAACTCTATTAAAGCTGATGCTGAAACTGTCATTGTTAGTGTATCTGAACAGTTGCGTCAAATTGAAGAGCAATTGCGTCAAGCTCAACAACAGTTAGAGTCTATTCAACAACAACGTGTAGCGGTTGAAAATGATATTACTGTTAATGAAAAGTTACTAGCAGAAGCACAAAAACGTTTAGAAGGACGTGAGTCCGTATTTTATAAGCGTGTACGTGATATTTATATCAATGGTCGTCTAAGTTATTTAGATGTTGTTATTGGTTCTAAAGACTTTAGTGATTTTGCAAATCGACTAGAGATTTTAAAACGCATTATTGATGCTGACATTAAATTAATCGATGAAATCAAAAAAGAACGTGCTGAAATTGCTGCACGTAAGCAAGCTCTTGAGCAATCTCGAGCTAAATTAGTGGAGCTTGAAAAGGCGGCAGTAGCTAAACAAGCTGAAATTGAACAAAAGAAGAAAGAACGGGAAGTCGTTCTTCAAAAAGCACAAAATGATCGTGCCACTGCAATGCAAGCTGTAGAAGAACTCAATGCTTCTTCCGCTCAAATTACTGCACTATTAAAAGCACGTCAAGCGGAACGTGCAGCGGCTCGTGCTGCTGCAGAAGCGGCGGCCGCCAGCTCAACAGTCTGCACCAAGTTACTCTTGGGTGCAAGGTTCTGGTCAACTGGGTTGGCCTGTAAGTGGTGAAATTACTTCACCATATGGTTATCGTACACATCCAATTTGGGGAACAACAATTTACCATTCTGGTATAGATATTGGTGTTGATGAAGGTACACCTGTTCATGCTGCTGATGGTGGTACTGTTGTTTGGTCTGGTTGGATGGGCGGCTATGGTTATGCCGTAGTTATCGACCATGGTAATGGCATGTCTACCCTTTATGGCCATAATTCTGAGCTTGCTGTCTCTGAAGGACAAGATGTATCTAAAGGTCAAGTTATAGCCTATGCTGGTAGCACTGGTAATAGTACTGGGCCACACGTACATTTTGAAGTTCGTATAAGTGGGGATCCTGTGGATCCTATGGGATATTTATAATATGAAATTTGATACACGTACGGTGTTATGGAGCCTATTGAAATATATAGGCTCTGGCATCGTTATTATGTGGCTCATGTTTTGGTATCTATCTGGTTCATTCTGGGGGTTACCAAGACTATTTGTAGCCTACTATGCTGCGAGTCAAGTCTTTATGACACCTATGTCTAAAGCTACCCTTTATGATGGTATGTTAAAAGGTTTGATTGGCTCTTTGGGAGAGCCTCATAGTGTTTATTTAGATGCTGATGAATTTAAGTCCATGAAAATGCAAACATCTGGTACTTATGCTGGTGTAGGCATGGTTCTTGGGCATGATGATAAAGGTTTATATGCAGTTAGTATTATGGAAGATCAACCAGCTTTCAAAGCGGGCATTAAACCTGGAGACCATATTATTGCTATCAATGGTCAATCCACAAGTGATATAACTGTAGAAGATGCATCCTCTCGAATTCGCGGTGAGGCAGGTACTGTTGTAGCCCTTGATATAGAGCGCAATGGTGAAACATTGCACTTTGATATCACTCGTGAATCCATTGTGTTACCAACTGTTAAAAGTAAAATGCTTACAAGTACAGTGGGGTACATTCGTATCAGTCAATTCGCTGAAAATACAGCTGATGATTTTGAAACACAGTTTAAAGAATTGCAATCTCAAGGTATGAAGGAACTAGTATTAGATCTCCGAGATAATCCTGGTGGTTTGTTATCTACAACAGAAAAGATTTCCAACTATATTATGCCTCCAGGTACACTAGTAACGGTACAAAATCGAGCTGGTAAAAAAGATGTTTATAAGTCGAATGGCCCAGAAGTAGCTATGCCATTAGTAGTTCTTGTTAATAAAGGATCTGCTAGTGCATCTGAAATTATAGCTGGTGCTATTCAAGACCGTAAACTAGGTACTATTTTAGGTACTAATACATATGGTAAAGGTACAGTTCAAACTATTTACCCTAGCCTTGATAATGAAGGCGTTAAGGTAACTATTGCTAAGTACCATACACCAAATGATCGTGTTATTGACGGCATTGGTATTAAACCAGATGTAGAGCTTGATTTACCAAAAGGTGTAAATCCATCTAGTACATTAGATGATATTCAAATTAAAAAGGCATTAGAGTTATTACAGCAATAATGCATAGGAGTTAAAATATGTTTATAGATAGAGCGCGTGTCTTTGTTAAGGCCGGTGACGGTGGGGATGGCATGTCTAGCTTCCGCCGTGAGAAATACGTGCCAAATGGCGGCCCTAGTGGCGGCGATGGTGGTAAAGGGGCAGACGTTATTTTTAAAGCGGACAAGAATATTAATACTCTTGTAGACTTTAGATATAAACGCCAGTTTAAGGCGCCTGCTGGTGGTAATGGTGAAAGCTCCAATAAGCATGGTCGCGGTTCTGAGCCACTTATTATCCCAGTTCCGTTGGGCACCGTAATTAAAGAAGAAGAAACAGGAAAAATTTTCTGTGATCTCGTTAACGATGGCGATACATTTGTTATTGCTAAAGGTGGTCGTGGGGGCCGTGGTAATGCACGTTTCCAAACAAGTGCTAACCGTGCACCGACATTTGCAGAAAAAGGTGAACCTGGTGAAGAGTTCTGGTTACAACTAGAACTAAAAGTATTAGCTGACGTTGGTTTATTAGGGTACCCATCTGTAGGTAAATCTAGTATTTTACGTAAGGTTTCTAAAGCTCAACCAGAGGTTGCGGCTTATCACTTTACTACATTGACACCTGTACTTGGGGTAGTAACAATCTCTGGGGACCGTAGTTTTGTACTCGCTGATATTCCTGGCCTTATTGAAGGTGCTAGCGAAGGTGTTGGTCTAGGACATAACTTCTTGCGTCACGTAGAACGTACTAATATTTTAATTCACGTCCTTGATGTATCTGGTATGGAAGGACGCGATCCAAAGATTGATTTTGATGCTATTAACGAAGAGCTTCGTAAATATTCTGAAAAATTAGCCAATAAAAAACAGATTGTTGCACTCAATAAGATTGATATGGTCTTTGATGATACAACAATTCCTGATACAAAAAAATATTTTGAAGATAAAGGCTACGAAGTATTTCTTATCAATGCATTAAGTGGCGAAGGTTTACCAGAACTTATGGAACGAGCATACTACTATGTAGAAAACTACGAGCCAGAACCGGAAGCAACTGATGATACAGTAGTATACGAAGCAAAACCAGATGTAGAATTCGTTATCACTCGTGGTGACGATGCTGCATTCTATATTACAGGTAAACGTATTGAACGTTTAGTAGCAATGACAAATTTAAGTGATGATCAATCTCTTCGTAGATTCCAACGCATTTGGCGCTTTATGGAGCTAGATGCTAAATTAAAAGAAAAAGGTTGTAAAGACGGTGATGAAGTTGTAATTGGCGATCAACGCTTTACATTCCAAGAGTAGGAGTAATAATGACAGGAAAACAAAAACGGTATTTACGTTCTTTGGCAGCAACAATGCCACCAGTAGTTCAAATTGGTAAAAATGGTTTAGAAAACAGTGTTATTGATAGTGCTCGCGCAGCCTTAATGGCTCGTGAATTAATCAAGGTGAAATTACACAACAATAGCCCTGAAGATAAGACGATTTTCCAAGAGTTAGCCGATATGTTAGGTGCTGAATTAGTCCAAGTCATTGGTTTTAATGGTGTTTTATATAAAGCTAAAAAAGAACCTAAAATTATTTTACCTAAGTAAATCGTCATATTACTAAATTTTATTATAGTGGGAACTTTATAACCTGTTGGCCTAGGAGGTTAATCTATGCGCAGTGCTATCATCGACGCAAAAAGAATAGTAGTTAAAGTAGGCAGTAGTACGCTATGTTATGCTAATGGTCATTTAAACTTAGAGCGCATAGAAAGATTAGTACGCCAATTATCAGATTTAGCTAATCAAGGTAAAGAGGTTATCCTTGTTTCCTCTGGTGCAACGGGAGCTGGCCTTGCCCCTCTAGGATTTAAAGAAAAACCTAGAGACCTTGTTTTGAAACAAGCTGCTGCAGCAGTAGGACAAGGTATCCTCATCCATATGTATGAGCGTATGTTTCGTGAATATGGTCGTACAGTAGGTCAAATTCTTTTAACAAAAGAAGATAGTACAGGCCGCCATAGTTATCTAAATTTGCGCAATACACTACATACGTTATTGCAACTCAATGTTATTCCTATTATCAATGAAAATGACGTAGTTGCTATTGAGGAATTTAAAATTGGTGATAATGATACTTTATCTGCTACTGTGGCAGGCATTGTAGATGCTGATTTGCTTATCATCTTATCCGATATTGAAGGATTATATACAGCTAATCCAGCAACTCATCCTGATGCAACATTGATAGAAGTCGTTTCTGAAATTACTGATGAAACCTATGCTATTGCAGGTGGAGCTGGATCTAATATGGGTACAGGTGGCATGTATACCAAGATAAAAGCAGCCCATATGGCTACAAACTCTGGTGTACCTATGGTAATTACATCCGGTGAAGTAGAGGATTCTGTGCGCCGCGTATGTAAGGGTGAAAATATTGGTACCCTCTTTGAAGCACATGATGCTGGCTTATCAGGAAAACATCACTGGCTTGCCTTTGGTAAACGATTAAAAGGGTCAATCACTATTGATGATGGTTGCGCTCGTGCTGTATTAGATAAAGGTGCTAGTATTTTACCAGCTGGTATTATTGATGTAGATGGGGCATTTGGGCCTGGTGATACAATCTCTATTTACCATGATGGTAAAGAAATCGGTCGAGGTCTTATTAACTATGGCATCGAAGATATGAAGGCCATTAAAGGTCATAATACAAATGATATAGCTCAAATTTTAGGAATTAATACAACCTATGATGAAGCAATACATCGTAATAATCTAGTTTTATTACATTGAGGATATCCTATGAACCAGTATGAAGAAATTTGTAAAGATATGGGTCAAAGAGCTAAAGCGGCATCCTTTGAATTGGCTCAAATTGATCAAGGTACATTAGATTCTGCATTATTGGCAATCGCTGATGCTGTAGAAGCACAAACCGATGAAATTATGGCCGCTAATCAATTAGATCTAGATAAATCTGGCGATTATAATGTACCTCAAACTATGATAGATCGATTAACATTAACACCTAATCGTATTGCTCAAATGGCAGAAGGTGTTCGTCAAGTGGCGACTCTTGAAAGCCCTGTGGGATCTGTTATGGAAACGATTACACGTCCTAATGGCTTGACTATAGAAAAAAGAGCAGTACCTTTTGGTGTTATTGGTATTATTTTTGAAGCGCGCCCCAATGTGACTATCGATGCTGGTGTACTTTGTTTAAAAACTGCAAATGCTACGATATTGCGCGGTGGTAAAGAGGCATTCCATACTAACCAAATTATTGTGTCTATTATGCGCAATACCTTAGAAACACTAGGCATTACGCCAGATGCGATTCAACTCGTGGAGGTTCTAGAGCGAGAGATGGTTGGCGTATTACTGCAACAACGTGAATATATTGATGTTGTTATTCCACGTGGTGGAGCAGGACTCATTCGCCGTGTTGTTAATGAAAGTAGTATTCCTGTAATTGAAACGGGGAGTGGTGTATGTCATACCTTTGTCGATGAATATGCCAATCTAGATATGGCGTTAGAAATTGCTATTAATGCAAAGGTACAGCGTCCATCTGTATGTAACTCTATGGAGACTCTATTAGTACATCAAGCTGTAGCTGCTGAGTTTTTACCTCGTCTTGATGTGGCGTTACAAGAATATGGGGTACGAATTCACGGCGATAATGCTGTAGCTCAATATATGGGTAATACAATTCCTTTAACAGATGATTCTTTCAATACAGAATATAATGATATGGACTTAAATGTACGTATTGTTGATACTCTTGAGGAAGCAATCGATCATGTGAATTTATATTCTACACATCATTCAGAAGCTATAGTAACAGATGAACCAATGCGTGCAAAAGTATTTATGAACTTAGTAGATTGTTCTACAGTTTATCACAATGCATCAACTCGTTTTACTGATGGTTTTGAATTTGGTTTTGGTGCGGAAATTGGTATTAGTACCCAAAAGCTTCATGCTCGCGGACCAATGGGATTACAAGCACTAACATCATATAAATACTTTGTATTTGGAGAAGGCC
>OBZI01000637.1_pt1 | contig 11930 bp, 13 predicted proteins | sample 1476911 | NCBI WGS metagenome assembly OBZI01 (sample SAMEA2580238, study PRJEB22360) | human gut metagenome | biome: human gut; feature: human-associated habitat; material: faeces | place: Denmark | collected 2008/2010 | reverse complement strand
GACTGCAGGCAGAGAAAACTGGCCGATTTTCTCTGCACTGGAGGGATAATACAAGACCCGATTATACTCGGTCAGACTTTTCGCCAGTTGAATGCGCCAGTGGATGAACGCGCGTTGTGGCCAGATACCGGTAAACAACATTGCCAGTAAAGAGCCGAGGATCACATCGCCGCTTCGCCATAACGCCGTATTAATTTCACCTGTCGGGGAACCAACAACAATTGCCAGCGTCACCCCAATCAATAAACCTTGATACGGTTTCTTGCCCAGCGCCAGCCAACCGCAAAGAAACATAGCCGCCGCGCACCAGACTAACATCAGCGGTAACGAGATTAACTCCAGTTGCAGAGCGATAAGACCTAAAATCGACCCCAACACCGTACCGCCAATACGTTCGAATGCGCGAGGGACAACGTTCCCCCAGAACGAGATTGGCCCCATAATCACCACCATGGTGACCAGCGGCCAGGTGCTTTCCGGGATAGTAAACAGGCGGATAATGAGAAAAGTGAGCAGGAATGCCAGCGCGACCCGAGTACCATGCACAATGCGGTAATGGCGGTATACCCGGATTTCAAACGGGCTTAATGACTTATCGGCACGCACGCAGAAACTCCGTAATGAAGATTAAAAGCGCTCATAACTCATCTGTCGGCCAGAAGGCGCGCCTCTGAATTATCCGACGGACAAACCGGGAACAGTGTAATTTCCCGGCAGGAGCGAAAAAATTGAAAGGCGCATCTTACTCTTTTCGCTTTCAAAAAAAGAGTGGTCTTCGCGTCAACACACCGCCCTGAGATGAATTAGTGATGTTTTGGCTGCACCGCAACATACATTTCGATATCCCAGTACCCATCTTCCGCGCCATTGTTCAAGTAAACTTCGAAGCAGGGCTTTGGTAACATTTCATAGGCACTGTCCTGCAAGAGGCTATTAAAGAACTGATACCAGGGTTTAGCAAAATCATCACCGACTACACGAGCCACCGCCACCGCATACTGACCACCTGAAATTTCTGTCAGAATGACGCCCTCACTGTTTTCGGGGAGCGTAAAGTTATTCGGTACCGTCACGACGGTGTCGCAGCGTAATTTTTCGGCGGGTGTTTCATCCGGATTGTCGTAATAGACAGCAACCCACTCCTTCGGCACAATATTTTTGCTATCTATCCACATCATCAACTGCTCAAAACCTTTCTTTACCGTCTGCTCCCACGGGCCAACAAGATGGAAACCTGCAACGGTACGTTTATCTTCCTGCTTAATCTCGTAGTTCATAACGCCTCCACTAACACTGTTTTTATATACAGTATAGTTGCAATATTAAAACCACAAGGAATGAGTGTTGATTATGCGAGCAGACTCGCACTCCTGCCAGTCTGCTGCAAAAGAAAGGTCAGGCCTTATGGTGGAAATAATCACTCAGCCGGGAAAACATGCTGCCTTCCCCGACAGATTCCAGGGTAACCAGCGGCCAGTGCGCCACCTGTTTATCACGGTCATAAAGTTCAATTTCCCCTACCCGCTGATGGGCGCTAATTGGCGCGGTGAGTTCTTTACCATCAAGGGTATATTTGGCTTTGATATGTGGAATTTCGGCTTTCGGTAGCACCATCCAGAACTCTTGTTCCGTTCCCAGGGCGATATTTTCTTTATCGCCATACCAGATGCGTTCCGTTCCGACCTTTTTCCCACGGTGCAAAATTTGCACCGTAGTAAAGTTTTGTTGCCCCCAACGCAGTAATTTTCTTGCCTCTTCCTCACGACCTTTTGCACTGTCAGCCCCCATTACCACTGCAATGAGACGACGCTGCCCATCCACAGCCGAAGCAATGAGATTAAACCCGGCACCAGAAGTATGACCCGTTTTCAGGCCGTCAACATTCATGGTTTTATCCCACAATAACCCGTTACGGTTTTGCTGAGTGATACCGTTCCAGGTGAGGCTTTTCTCACTGTACATATGATAAAACTCGGGCTCGCCGTGGATGATAGCGCGAGAAAGCACAGCTAAATCATAAGCCGAGCTATGCTGGCCAGGTGCATCCAGACCATGCACTGTTTCAAAATGCGTATCCTTGAGATGCAGCTTCTCGGCATAGTTGTTCATCATTTCAACAAACTGCCGTTGCCCACCGGCAATATAGTCAGCCAGAGCAACACACGCGTCATTTCCGGAATCCACAATTAAACCTCGGCTTAAATCACGTACCGATACGCGATCGCCCTCTTTCAAAAACATCAGTGAAGAACCGACAAACACCGGATTATCTTTCGCCCACGCATCACGCCCCACGGTGACAATATCGTCTGGCGTAATGCGATGACTATCGATAGCGCGATCCACGACATAGCCCGTCATCAGCTTTGTCAGGCTGGCGGGATTGCGCTGTTGATGCTCATTACCCGCGGTGAGAATCTGACCGGTGGTGTAATCCATCAATACCCAGGACCCGGCATGAATCTCTGGAGGCTGAGGTGAAAAAGGAATGTTTTCCGCCGCAAAACCAGACGATAAATTAAAAACGAACAAAGAAGCAGCAATAATAAGACGGCGTTTCAACAGCAAACCCTCAGGTGTTTCAAATAGCTGTTCTTTTTACGGAAATACTTATGAACTGGCTGGAATAAAGTGCAAGAAAATGTGACTACTACCTCATTTTTATCTGACATGATCTGTTGCCACTCGCTGCCAAATTGTCGCGCTAAAGCTGATTAGCACGGTGATATTTGATACTCTGGCAGACAGCAGAAATAACGGATTTAACCTAATGATGAATGACGGTAAGCAACAATCTACCTTTTTGTTTCACGATTACGCGCAGCAGCCACGAAACCCGCGTGATTAAAGCCATCTCTCTCATCACACTTTTATTTGGTACGCAATTTGGTACACAACGAAATTTTCACATAATCAGACAATCATCAAACTCGCCAGAGCGTGCATCGTTTATGATGTAGGTGATCACACCAAATATCGCATCCGGACTCGTGCCGTCATCGTGTGCCGGTATCTCCTCACGCCTTCCCGTCTGCAAATCCTCCAGGTGAGGCTTTGGTGATTTGCGATATCGCTTAATCCTCAGCTCACCTTCCATTCTGCAAACCAGCAACGAGCCGTCACATGGTGATAGCGATGCATCCACTACCAGAAGAGCACCATTCAGGATGCCTTCGCGGTGATGCGTTGCACCCGCTCTCATGAAATACGTGGCCGCTGGTCTGCTTATGATGCGCTTGTCGAGCAATACGCGCTCTTCAACATAGTCTTGAGCCGGACTCGGGAATCCCATAACTCACCTCCGATAGTTACTGTATATTAATACAGTAGTACTGATCGGCGGTGTCGATCAATAGCGTTTGTGGTGCTACACTTCAGACCTTTCCGAATTCACTGATTTCTATAATGTTAAAGTTATTCGCCAAGTACACATCGATAGGTGTCATTAACACGCTCATTCACTGGGTAGTGTTCGCAATTTGCATCTATGCATTCCATACAGGACAGGCCCTTGGCAACTTTGCCGGGTTCGTTGTGGCTGTGTCATTTAGCTTCTTCGCAAATGCCAGATTCACGTTTAAGTCATCCACAACAACCATGCGATACATGCTTTACGTCGGCTTTATGGGGACGCTTAGCGCAGCTGTGGGTTGGGCGGCGGATAAATCTGGTCTGGCACCAATCATCACCTTAATTCTGTTCTCCGCCATCAGTCTGGTGTGCGGGTTTATTTATTCAAAGTTCATTGTCTTTAGGGATGTGAAATGAAAATTTCTCTGGTCGTTCCTGTGTTTAATGAAGAGGAAGCAATTCCAATCTTCTATAAAACCGTGCGGGAATTTGAAGGGCTTCAGCAGCATGAAGTCGAAATAGTCTTCATTAACGACGGTAGCAAAGACGCTACAGAATCAATTATTAACGCGCTTGCCATTGCTGACCCACTCGTAGTTCCTCTCTCCTTCACGCGTAACTTCGGAAAGGAACCGGCTTTGTTTGCTGGCCTTGACCAAGCTACAGGCGACGCGGTCATTCCGATTGATGTAGATCTGCAGGACCCAATTGAAGTAATCCCCCACCTAATTGAGAAGTGGCAGGCTGGGGCGGATATGGTTCTGGCCAAACGTACAGACAGGTCTACTGACGGTCGTTTAAAGCGAAAATCAGCTGAGTGGTTCTATAAGCTACACAATAAAATCAGCAATCCCAAAATTGAAGAGAACGTCGGTGACTTCCGTTTAATGTCACGAGAAGTGGTAGAAAATATCAAACTAATGCCAGAAAGAAACTTGTTCATGAAGGGCGTTTTGTCTTGGGTTGGCGGGAAAACAGATGTAGTAGAATACGCCAGAGCTGAGCGAGTCGCTGGTTGCACAAAGTTTAATGGCTGGAAGCTTTGGAATTTAGCTCTAGAAGGGATTACTAGCTTTTCTACATTCCCTCTACGTATGTGGACTTATATTGGATTACTAGTCGCTGGGCTTGCATTTATCTACGGAGCCTGGATGATCATCGATACTATTGCATTTGGAAATGCCGTGAGAGGATATCCTTCACTCCTTGTTTCAATCCTGTTCTTGGGCGGGATTCAACTTATCGGCATTGGCGTTCTTGGTGAATATATCGGAAGAATATATATTGAAGTCAAGGCTAGGCCTCGTTACATCTTAAGGAATAAACACAATGACTAAGGCACAAAAAAGGATTTTAGCGTCCTTATTTATGTTTATATTCACGACATCAATGTTTGCTATGTATGTTGGTGTGAATGTGCTGGACTTCAAAAGAGTTGGATGGCTTATGATAGGTGATCCTGGTCAAAGCTGGTCAGGATGGAATTTCTTCCGAAATACTCCGTTGTTGCAGTGGCCCCTTGGCCTAAATTATAACTATGGGATGGGTGTAGGTGGGTCTATCGTTTACACCGACTCAATCCCAATTATGGCCTTCATATTCAAGCCTTTTAGCGACTTTCTCCCCGCCAGATTTCAATATCACGGGCTTTGGATGTATCTTTGCTTTGTGCTTATGACGTTTTCTGCGTATTTGGTTCTTCGTAAGTTAACAAAGGATGAGATATTCTCTGCAATAGGTTCATGCTTCTTCTGCATTGCACCAATATTCTTAAATCGTGCCGGTGGTCACTTTGCATTAGGCGCTCAGTGGCTAATTCTTTTTGGATTTTACCTTTATATCAATAGGTCTTTTTGCTTTAAAAGATGGGCTGCTATTTTAGTTCTCTCAGTCACCATTCATGCATATTTGCTGATAATGGTGTATTTAATTTTTGCATTTGACATTTTAAACAAACTGAACACAAACCGTTTATCTTTAAAAAGATCGGCATTCTTTTTCGCGTGTTACTCTGTGTTAATATTTCTCGCAATGTATGCTACCGGATACTTTGTTATTAAAGGCTCTGACCCATACCCTGGATTCGGATTCCTTAACATGGATCTTGCCGGCTGGTTCAACCCAGGAGACCAGAGATACTCACATCTTATCTTGAGTCATGGGAGTCAACAGGCTAACTTTGAGGGTATAAATTATCTAGGATTAGGCATCATCACGCTATTTTTGTTTATGCTGATAGACTCCTCTTTAAGAAAGTCCATAGATTTCAGGAGAATTATAAAATCTCCTGTATTGTACTTCTGTTTAGTTCTGGCTGCCGTTTCTATAACTTATCGAATTAACTTTTATGGATTTAATCTCATTGAAATTCCAATGAATGACTTTCTCATGAAGGTTGGTGGCGTTTTTCGCTCTTCTGGTCGGTTCTTCTGGCCGGTGACGATGATCTTGATGTTGATTGTTTTGGCATACTTAGCAAAAACCTCGAAAAGTTCTGCTTATGTCTTGCTCCCTATTCTATTAATATCAGTGGCGGATGAAAGCAACTTTTTCAAAGCCGTTCGAGAGATATATACTGGTAAGCCATACAGCTCTCAAATGTTGAGTAAAGAGTGGGAAGTCATCTCCAAAGGGAAGGACACTATCATAACCACTGATTACGATGAGTTCAGCTTAAGACATTGGCTCCCATTTGCTGAATTTGCTTCTTCAGAAAAAATGAAACTTAATTTTGGGTATTTTGCTAGAGCAGACAAAGCAGCGATAGATAATAACAAAAGATATATAGCCGAAATTAAGGCTAAGGGTACGCTAAGGAATAATGAGATATATGTCGCCACAGACGATACATGGCTCAAGAAGCCCCTATCCATCTATGGCGACAAACTTAAAATAAAGAAAATTGACGGCTATTTCGTCGCTTATCTGTAAAGAGATACGGCCGCTGATGCGGCCGATTAGAACTTATACAGATTCCCGAAGGAGCCTCCAAAATCAGCCCCTAGAGCCCTGCTGTCTCCAAAAGAAATATCTCTCAGCGTAAAAGTATGCCCGGCAGCGACTGTGCCATCTCTGAAGAGTTCTATTACCGTGGCCGTGGTTCTATTGGCGGTCGTCCCATATAGGATGGCGGTCCTAACCGTCCCTCCTGTTGAAGCAAGTGTCCCTATAAGGTGAGGGTATTGTCTGTCTGGTATTTGGTTTGATGTGCTTTCAGAAAGGCCGTGCTTAAAACGCAAAAAGCCCAGAGCTATTAACTCAGGGCTTTATTTAACGAGTGCATTTATCCATCGTTGATGTCAAATTTACCCAACTTTATTCAAAAAGTCAATATTATGCCGTTAATATGTTGCCATCCGTGGCAATCATGCTGCTAACGTGTGACCGCGTTCAAAATGTTGTCTGCGATTGACTCTTCTTTGTGGCATTGCACCACCAGAGCGTCATACAGCGGCTTAACAGTGCGTGACCAGGTGGGTTGGGTGAGGTTTGGAATTAGCATCGTTACAGCGCGATATGCGGCGCTTGCTGGCATCCTTGAATAGCCGACACCTTTGCATCTTCCGCACTCTTTCTCAACAACTCTCCCCCACTGCTCTGTTTTTGCTATATCAACCACACGGCCTGTACCGTGGCAATCTCTGCATCTTGCCCCCGGCGTCGCGGCACTACGGCAATAATCCGCATAAGCGAATGTTGCGAGCACTTGCAGTACCTTTGCCTTAGTATTTCCTTCGATCTTTGCCACACCACGGTATTTCCCCGATACTCCAGCTTCAATCAGTTGAATTGATTGCTGTTTAACACCGGCTTTGGTTGCCAGTTCGGTTTGCGTCATTTTTAACGCAATTCGCCTCTTCTTGAGGCGTTCAGAAAGAGTTTGCATATCGCCTCCATCAACAAACTTTCTTGTATTTTCATACAATGTATCTTGTTTGTCAAATACAGTTTTTCTTGTGAAGATTGGAGGTAAATAACAGAGGTGGCTTATGAGTATTTCTTCCAGGGTAAAAAGCAAAAGAATTCAGCTTGGACTTAACCAGGCTGAACTTGCTCAAAAGGTGGGGACTACCCAGCAGTCTATAGAGCAGCTCGAAAACGGTAAAACTAAGCGACCACGCTTTTTACCAGAACTTGCGTCAGCTCTTGGCGTAAGTGTTGACTGGCTGCTCAATGGCACCTCTGATTCGAATGTTAGATTTGTTGGGCATGTTGAACCCAAAGGGAAATATCCATTGATTAGCATGGTTAGAGCTGGTTCGTGGTGTGAAGCTTGTGAACCCTACGATATCAAGGACATTGATGAATGGTATGACAGTGACGTTAACTTATTAGGCGATGGATTCTGGCTGAAGGTTGAAGGTGATTCCATGACCTCACCTGTAGGTCAAAGCATCCCTGAAGGTCATATGGTGTTAGTAGATACTGGACGCGAGCCAGTGAATGGAAGCCTTGTTGTAGCCAAACTGACTGACGCGAACGAAGCAACATTCAAGAAACTGGTTATAGATGGCGGGCAGAAGTACCTGAAAGGCCTGAACCCTTCATGGCCTATGACTCCTATCAACGGGAACTGCAAGATTATCGGTGTTGTCGTGGAAGCGAGGGTAAAATTCGTATGATCAGGATTGCGGCGCTACTCTCAATACTCTTAACTACCAGCGCCAATTCTGAATGCTGGATTGTCACAAACCTGCACGGGTACGGGTCAATGAATGGCGATCGTTACGAGTTTACAAAAGACAGCACGGAAGATTCCGTTTTCCACGTAACAATAAATGGCGATAAATCATCAGTTTATGAATCAGTTTCTGGCGTCTATCCAGAGATGAAATACACTGCTTTGTCATCGAACACTATGGTAGGAGAATACCAGTCTGGAGGAGGAATAACCGTTGAAACTTGGTCAATCACTACAGACAAAAAAGCTCTTTACTCCAAAGTAATGAATATCCCAGGTATGCAACAACTTACATCAACCAAATCATTTGTTGGTGATGTAGTCGGAACCTGCAACCAGTAATCCCCACCTCAATCTCGATAACCAAAAACAAACTATTTTTCATTTAAAAACAATGGAGTTTGTTTTTCACGCCCCTTTTTACAATATTTCTTGTTTACAACATACAATCTTTCTTGTAATTTTAAGCCATCAGCAGGACGCACTGACCACCATGAAGGTGAGGCTCTTAAAAATTAAGCCCTGAAGAAGGGCAGCATTCAAAGCAGAAGGCTTTGGGGTGTGGTGAAGCCAGCTAGTCACTGGCAAGTGCTTACCTACTGTTGAGCGGTGAAGCGCTCCCAACGCTAGCAATAGCGTGGACGAGATGGGAAGCCGCGGGCGATAAGGCCGCCATAACGCGCACGTTGTCGCATGGAAAAATCGCTGGGGTGCCGGTTATACCCCTCCGAATGAGACTCAACAAGCTGGAGCTAGACTACCAGCCACCACACCACCAAAGCTAACTGACAGGAGAATCCAGATGGATGCACAAACACGCCGCCGCGAACGTCGCGCAGAGAAACAGGCTCAATGGAAAGCAGCAAATCCACTGTTGGTTGGGGTAAGCGAAATGCTTCGCTCATATAAACCAGATGAACATACAAAGGACGCTATCGACTGGCTGGAAGATGATGACTGTAACTATCAGGAAAAAGCCGCTGAATGGTTCTGGGATGCAATAACCGAAAGAGTTAAGGCTGAATATGCCTTCGCAATATTCAAACGCAGACATATTTATGGAGAAGCTGCATGAGCAATATCGTTGAATTCGTTAAACAGCAAGAGCAGTTATTCTGCGGAGCATTGACTGAACAGACGGTGACATGGGCTAAGGAAAGCCAGTTTGCAATTCAGTATTTCCAGAAAAACGATTACCTGGCTAAAACGGCACTGGCAAATCCAACCAGCGCACAGAACGCCATCATCAATGTTGCGGCGATCGGCATCACCTTAAACCCGGCCAGCAAACTGGCTTATCTGGTTCCGCGCGACGGCATGGTGTGCCTTGATATCAGCTATATGGGGTTGCTGCATATTGCAATGGAGTCTGGTGTTATCTCATGGGGTCAGGCAAAGCTTGTTCATGCTAACGATACCTATGAGTCAAATGGACTTGATAAAGCACCAACCCATAAATACAACGCCTTCGGTGATCGTGGTGATATCGTTGGCGTTTACTGCACAGTTAAGACGCCAGCAGGTGATTATCTAACGGAAGAGATGAGTCTGGCTGAAATTGAGGCTGTAAGGAAAACAAGCAAGGCGGCATTCAGCGATAAAGGACCATGGGTACATTCGAAAGCCCAGCAAAGGAGGCAACCAGTGAGCAAGATTGATTATCAAAAGCTTCGTGAAATCGCTGAAAAAACAAAAATTGCTGGTGAAGCACCTGTAATGCCTTTCGATCAGAGAATTAATGCGCTTAACGATTTTATGAAGCACTTTTCGCCAGATATCGCGCTGGCATTGCTGGATGAACGGGAAAGGAACCAGCAATACATCAAATCCCGCGACCAAGAGAACGAGGAAATTGCGCTAACGGTAGGGAAGCTGCGCGTTGAGCTGGAAGGCAAAGACAGCAAAATAGCCAATCTTACCGCCGAACGCGATGCTCTTCGTGAAGCAACCCATGGTATATCGATATGGATGAACAGAACGCCAAGAAGTAAACGCAATTTGAACGAATGCGAACCCGCCGAGTGCGGGTTTTCTTTTATCTGAACTCGCTACGGCGAGTTTTGTTTTATGGAGATGATAAATGCACTTCCGAGTCACAGGTGAATGGAATGGAGAACCATTCAACAGAGTTATCGAAGCAGAGGGCATCAACGACTGCTATAACCACTGGATGATATGGGCGCAGATAGCGCATGCAGACGTAACCAATATTCGAATTGAAGAACTGAAAGAACACCAAGCCGCCTGATGGCGGTTTCTTTTTGCCTGGAGAATTAAGATGACCGATACCAGCCTGATTCCTGAGAAAGAAGTGATGAACAAGCTCGGTGTTTCATCACGTCAGACAATCTGGAACTATACCAAACGGCACGGATTTCCGAAGCCAGTCAGAACCCACCCCAAATCATACCTTCGTGAAGCTGTTGAGGGGTGGATTCTTAACGGTGGTGTTAATCAGAAATGCTCCTGATGTGCCAGAACAATTTATCAGCGTGAAGCTCATACGCTTTGCGCTGAGCCTCTATCCAATCGTGTTTATTGTATACGGACATTATCCCGCCAAGTTCATGACCGAGCATTCGCTCAGTAACATGAGGCTCGACATTCATCTCGGACAGACGTGTAACAAGCGTTCTTCTGAAATCATGTGTTCGCCAGTAACCTAGATCCATCCCTCCCCTTATTCTATTTACGAATCGGTTGGCTGCAGCGATGCTGATCGGTTTGTTTATGTCTTCTCCAGGGAAAAGAACATCATTGTACGTTGTCATGGCCTTTTCGAGAAAAGGCTTAATTTGTTCGAAGATTGGACGGCGGATAACATTACCCATCTTGCTATGCTCTTTCGGTACGGTCCATACGTTTTCCAGCAGGTCAAATTCTGTCTTTTTTGCCAGCCTAAGCTCTGAGAGCCTCGCCCCCCACAGCATAAGCATCTGATGAAGGAGCTTATTTGACGTAGACGCACGGCTTCTTTCAATAGCAAGCCAAATCTTAGCCAGTTCGTGATACGACAGCACCCGATCCCCTACCTCAGCGCGGGAGCCGAAGTCCCTTGGCTGGATGCTCATAATTGCGCAACTATCTATCAACTGACGCCGCATGCACCAACTAATTGCTGATCTTAGTTGACTTAGCACCTGCCTTGCTCGGCGTGGATTATCTTTTTCTTCTTCGGTAAGCAGGTCAACCCATTGCTTAACCGTAATAGAAGATGCTGGACGATTAGGGAAGGCGTCATGCATGCGCTTCATAACCGTTGATCGGTAAAGTGCCTGGGTCTTTTCTCTGAGAGTTGTAGAGACGTAGTTGTCGAACCAGTAGTCGAGACACTGGGCGACCGTCATGGAGTTCTCCACCTTCTCTTCAAAATAGGTGCGTGGATCCGTTCCTGAGAAATAGAGCTTTCGCAAGTCAGCAGTGATCTGTCTGGCATCCTTCAAAGACAGGGATGGGTATCGACCAAGACCAAGTCGATTAGGCTTGCCATGCCAGCGATAGCGGTACTGGAACTGGATGACTCCCTTTGGTGAAATTCGTACGCTGAGGCCATCGGCATCAGCCACTTCTTGTGGGCCCGAATATGGTTTACCATAAATAGTACGCAGTTTTGTGTCGCTTATAGCCATAAATAATATTTGGTACGCTCAGAAATAATGGTTTGGTACACATCTGGTACACAATATCACATGGACAACAGCGCACAGTAAACAACTATATTTGACGTTCGTATACATACTCAGGTGAAAAAATGGTTGTTTTTCGAGTTATAACAGACAGTTAATTAACTACAGTGGACAATGCTAGACAATGACAGACACAGATAAACAACCTACCTTCCTCTTTCACGATTACGAAACCTTTGGAACGCACCCCGCGTTAGATCGCCCTGCACAGT
>OBZI01000625.1_pt1 | contig 12375 bp, 9 predicted proteins | sample 1476911 | NCBI WGS metagenome assembly OBZI01 (sample SAMEA2580238, study PRJEB22360) | human gut metagenome | biome: human gut; feature: human-associated habitat; material: faeces | place: Denmark | collected 2008/2010 | reverse complement strand
CACCGCTGCTGGCGTATAGGATTGCGCGGCCTGAATTGATGACCATACCGGCCCCTTCCGTGTCCATACCGGCTTTGACAGCAGCATTAATGTCGCCTCCCTGGGCGCCGATGCCGGGCACAAGGAGCGGTATGTCCGGCGCAATGCGGCGTACCGCAGCAAGCTCATCGGGGTAGGTTGCGCCAACAACGAGGCCAAGCTCGCCCGTACGGTTCCACTCATGTGAGACCAAGCGGGCTACGCGTTCAAAAAGACGTTCACCGCCGCCGAGGTCGATCATTTGCAGATCATCGCCGCCCTTATTCGAAGTGCGGCAGAGAACGAAAGCGCCTTTCTCGGCATATGCCAGATATGGATCCAGCGTATCGCCGCCCATATAGGGAGAGAGCGTCACACAATCGGCACCATAGCGATCAAAAGCTTCTTCGGCGTAGTGCTTGGCCGTCGAACCAATATCGCCGCGCTTGGCATCAAGGATGACAGGAATGCCGGGATGATTGGAATGAATGTAGGCGACGACACGGTTCAGCGCGTCTTCCGCGCCTTCGGATGCGAAGTAGGCAATCTGGGGCTTAAAGGCACAGACAAGGTCTGCTGTTGCATCAACGATGCCGGTACAAAAGGAATAGATGGCATCGGGTTTGCCGGCTAGTTCTTCAGGAAGGCGTGCCAGATCGGGGTCGAGACCGACGCACAGAAGCGTGTCGGCATTGCGCCAGCGGGCGCGCAGCATCTCGGTGAACTTCATGTCAACTCAGTTTTCTTTAGAGAGGCCGGCAGACGTCCGTGAAATCATAGCTTTGGGCGCCGCCGAGCGGTAATCAAGGAATAGACAACATTGTCCTTGCCGGCGTGCGGGCGGTCAAGGAATCTTGCCGACAAAGGCACAGAAACGAGAAGCTTTAGCTCAATTCATCGCTCGGATATCGTTTCAATGATGGCAATACCGCAAAATAAATGCTCAACAAGTGTGTCGAAACATTTTTTCTGCGCTTTGCTGTTCAAGCACATCGGTTGCGGTGGCGTAGGATGGAAAATGGACTTCGCGGGTTGTTGACCCTCGATCAGTAAAAAAGGAAAAGAGACAGGAGGAACATTTATGACTGGACTCTGCAGCCGCCGCACACTTTTGACGATCGCCGGCGCCGCCGCCGTTTCGTCAATCACCGCCGCCCATGCAGCTGACGGTAAGACGAGTAAGCCGGCTAAGCGTACCTGGCCCGACATGCCGACAGTGCCGACGGACTTCAATGCCGAACGCTGCTTTGTTGAGCTTCAGGATGCCGGTGACGGTGTTGTTTTCCAAGGACCGAAAAACGGACCGGTGGTTCGTCTGGCATTTGACACGCAGTGCCCGTGGTGCGTCTGGCAGTATGAACAGCTTAAGCCTTTCCTTAAGCAGGTGACCTTTATCTGGCATCCGGTCGCGGTGCTCAACCCCTGGAGTGAGCTTCAGGGCGCAGCAATTCTCTCTGCTAAGGACCGCAAAGCGAAGTTCCTGGAGCATGAAGCGCATTTCCACGACAAGGATTTCCGAGGGCTCGATGTCCGCAATGTCGAATTGCCCTTTGATGCGCGAAAGAAGGTCTGGGACTACTCCAAAGCCTTCCGTCGTGCGTGCGGTATCTCGGTGCCCTTCGGTGTCCTGAAGACCACCGATGGACGCTATATCCCGGTGCCTCAGGTGACCACGGAAGAGTTTGCCAAACTTTCGGGGCTGAAGCCCGAATAACGAGGAAGCGGATGTCCAATCGACGCTGCGTTTGAACGCGGCGCCGGTTTTGCGCGATCCTGAATAAAAAATCCTCCGCAGCCGTGCACGCTGCGGAGGATTTTTGCATTGTCTGCGGCCACGTTTGAGCGGTTTGTTCAGCCGCCCAAACGTGTCAGGGCATTCTGCAGTTGATTACATCATGCCGGGCATGCCGCCCATGCCGTCCATGCCGGCGGGGACAGCCTTGTCGTCGGCCGGAAGGTCGGCAACCATGCAGTCGGTCGTGAGGATCAGCGAAGCGACAGATGCTGCGTTCTGAAGTGCCGTGCGGGTCACCTTCGTCGGATCGAGTACGCCCATTTCAACCATATCGCCGTACTTGGCGGACTGAGCGTTGTAGCCGAAGTTGCCTTCGCCCTGAGCGACGGTGTTCACCACGACGCTCGGTTCATCGCCGGCATTGGCGACGATCTGACGCAACGGCTCTTCCATGGCGCGCAGAACGATGCGGATACCAGCGTTCTGTTCGTCATTGTCGCCCTTGATGTCCTTGATGGCGAGTTTGGCGCGGATGAGCGCGACGCCGCCGCCCGGGACGATGCCTTCTTCAACGGCAGCGCGAGTGGCGTGCAGAGCGTCTTCCACACGGGCCTTCTTTTCCTTCATTTCAACTTCAGTTGCGGCACCGACCTTGATCAGTGCAACGCCGCCGGCGAGCTTAGCCACGCGTTCCTGAAGTTTTTCACGATCGTAATCGCTCGAGGCGCCTTCGATCTGCGTGCGGATGTTCTTGACGCGGTTTTCAATGGCCGCGGCATCACCGGCACCGTCAATGATGGTCGTATTTTCTTTCGTGACTTCGACTTTCTTGGCACTGCCGAGCTGGGCAAGCGTAGCCTTATCGAGCGAAAGGCCGACGTTGCTCGAAATAACCGTACCGCCCGTAAGGACTGCGATGTCTTCGAGCATGGCGCTACGGCGATCGCCGAAGCCCGGAGCCTTGACGGCCACAACCTTCAGGATGCCGCGGATGGAATTGACGACCAACGTGGCAAGGGCCTCACCGTCGATGTCTTCAGCGATGATGACGAGCGGACGAGCAGCCTTAGCGACCTGTTCAAGCACCGGCAGAAGTTCGCGAATGTTGCTGATCTTCTTGTCGTGGAGCAGGATGAACGGGTTCTCAAGAACTGCAGCCTGCTTTTCAGGCTGGTTAATGAAGTAGGGCGAGAGATAGCCGCGGTCGAACTGCATGCCTTCGACGACTTCGAGTTCGTTCTTGAGGCTCTTGCCGTCTTCAACCGTAATCACGCCTTCCTTGCCGACCTTATCCATGGCTTCGGAAATGATCTGACCGATTTCTTCATCGGAGTTGGCCGAAATGGCGCCAACCTGAGCGATTTCCTTGTTGGTCGTAGTGGGCTTGGAGAGCTTCTTGAGCTCAGTGATGGCGGCGGCAACAGCCTTGTCGATGCCGCGCTTAAGGTCCATCGGGTTCATGCCGGCGGCAACGAACTTCATGCCTTCATCAACGATGGCCTGAGCGAGAACCGTAGCAGTGGTCGTACCGTCACCGGCGTTGTCGCTCGTCTTCGAGGCGACTTCGCGGACCATGGCGGCACCCATGTTTTCAAATTTATCTTTGAGTTCGATTTCTTTGGCGACAGACACGCCATCCTTCGTGACCGTCGGGCCGCCGAAAGAGCGTTCAAGCACAACGTTGCGACCCTTCGGGCCGAGCGTTACCTTGACAGCATTGGCGAGAACGTTGATACCGCGAACCATTTTCGTGCGGGCATCATCACCGAAAAGAACCTGCTTAGCAGCCATTTTGTAATTCCTTAATTATTTAGAAATCTGTACGTGGAGTGCTTTCGGGGGCGGCTTATTCGAGCACGCCCATGATGTCTTCCTCGCGCATCACGAGGAGCTCTTCGCCGTCGACCTTGACGGTCTGGCCGGAGTACTTGCCGAAGAGGACGCGGTCGCCGACCTTAACGTCCATCGCCACAAGGCGGCCGGCTTCATCACGTTTGCCGGGACCGACGGCGATCACTTCGCCCTGATCAGGCTTTTCGCCGGCCGTGTCAGGAATGACGATGCCGAAGGCGGTCGTCGTTTCGGCCTCAAGGCGCTTGATGATGACGCGGTCATGCAAAGGACGGATCTGCATCTGGGAAATCTCCAAAAGATTCTTTGAAAAGCTTGGATGCCGTGCTCAAATCGCACTGCCTAATTGATGGCGGAGAGCTCGGCATGCAACAAATTCATACGGGCGGAATGTCCTTAGAGGCACATCCGCTACCATTACTTGCCTATATGGGGACGGCTCTTTCGATTTCAAGGGCTGGAGATAAAAATTTTTTCATCCGCTGCGAGGATCCATTGATGTGTGCAGGGAAATGCTTGAGTGAAAGCGCGAAGTTGACGCTGAATCGCCGGGTGCAGCTGTTTGCTGCAAAAGCGCTGACGGCTGCAGCACTGCTTTCGTTTACGATTGCGCTGCCAACGGCGTCTGCGGCAACTTCGGCTGCGGGCCGAACTGCCTCGCAGTCGCAGTTGCCGGCTCCGCTCGCAGCAGCGGCCAAGCGGCTGAGAATCAATCCTGACGATATTGTGATTTCAGTAGTGCCGGTTGAATCGCCGAAGACCGCTGTCTTCGCTTGGAATGACCGCCGCATTGATCGACCGGCCTCGGTGGCCAAAGTTGTGACGACTCTGGCTGCGCTCGAAACGCTGGGGGCTAATTATCACTGGTATACGGGTTTTTATACGCTGGGAGAACCAACCACAAAGGGGCTTTTGAAGGGCGGTCTCTTTATTCGCGGAGGCGGTGACCCCTCCTTCGTGGTTGAGGATTTTTCCATGGCGGTAGACAAACTCGCTCAGACCGGCATCAAGCGGATTGAAGGCAACATCGTCATTGACCGTTCCTACTTCAATATTCCTCAGGTGGATCCAGGAGCGTTTGACGGCCGCAGCTCTCGTCCTTACAACTTGCAGCCCGATCCGGCGCTCATCAATTTTCGAAATCTAAGCTTCGAATTTATCCCCGACAAGGAGACCCAAACGGCCCGCATCGTGACTGTGCCAAAACTGGCTGGTATTTCTTTCCCAGAGACAATCCCGCTCGGTCGAGGCGGATGCGGTGATTGGAAGACGTCAATTGGTTTCCAGCTGAAGGATCTGGGCAAAGGCCGCAAGCGTGTGACCTTTACCGGCAAGCTTCCGGCAGCTTGCGGGCCGAAAAATTTCAATGTCATCGCCTTAGAACCCAACGAATACCTCGAGCGGCTCTTTCGTGCGCTCTGGGAGCGCGACGGCCGCACCTGGACGGGGCATGTGGTGTCAGGAAACGTACCCAAAGATGCTCAACGGCGTTTTTCCCGTGTTTCGCAGCCTTTGGGCGAAGTGGTGGCGCTCACCAATAAGTGGTCTAACAACTTAATGGCGCGGCATATCTTCCTTTCCTTGGGGGCTGATCGGGTTCGAGAGGCTTTTAATGAAGCGCAAAAGAATGAGACTTCGACAGGAAAGCTTAAGTCCGCGGGAAAGGCTGCCGCACGGGCGGAATTGGTTTTCCCAAGAGGCGCAACCCTTGAAGATGCGCGTGCGGCGCTCGACGAATGGCTGCAGTCGAAAGGCATCACGTCTCAGGAGATATGGATTGACAACGGATCGGGACTCTCGCGTGAAACCCGTGTGACCGGCCGAGCAATGACCCAACTTCTGGCGGCCGGGTGGTCCGGTCCCTACATGCCGAAATATTTGGCTTCAATGCAGAGATGGGACCATGGCCAAACGCAAGGTGGCAGAGGAACGCGGCCGCATCAAGACGGGGTTCCTCTCTGATGTGCGAAGCATCGGCGGATTTATTCAGGCGCAAAACGGTCAGCGCTATGCTGTCTACGCAAGTGTGCGGGGCGCTAAAAACGTGCCCAACGGGATTCCCTTCCTAAACATCGTTATCGATTGGGTCTACGACTATTCCGAAAACAAGATGCGATAAATAAGAATCGGGCCTGCAGAAGAAACGCTTCGGCAGGCCCGATGGATCTTATTAATTAATCTTTTGGCATACGCCGAACTGCGGCGGCAGTTGATTTATTTCAGTGCATCCAAGACCGTGCCGGTTGTGAGGAGTTCAGGGAGCACTTTGACCGTGCCGTCCTTATAAATAAGAACGTAGAGCGGTACGCCGGTGCGGCCATACTTGGCCAGTTCCTTGGTGATAGCAGGATCCTTATTAGTCCAGTCGGCGAGAAAACGAACGTAGCCGAGTTCACTCATTCGTGAAACGACTTCCTCACGGTCGAGCACAGCAAGCTTATTGGCTTGACAGGTAATGCACCAGGCAGCAGTAAAGTCGATGAAAACAGGGCGGCCTGCTGAGGAAGCACTCTGTACGGCTTCGGCACTCCACGTACTCCACCCCTCCTCTGTTGAAACGGAGTGGCGGTCGAAAATGCCGCAAGCTGTCAGCGCCAGTGAAGCCGCCGTAAGTGTTCCGAGTGCGGCCATAACAATGGTGCTCGAGGACCGTCCAAACTGACGTCTTCCTAATAACCAGCAAAAGGCGGCAAGCGCGGCGAGTCCCAGAAGTACGATCAAGAGACCTCGATAGTCAACCTGCTTGGTAAGCACCCAGGCGAGCCAAAGGAGTGCGAGCAGCATGGGGACAGCCATCACCTTCTTGAAGGTGTTCATCCAAGGTCCCGGTTTGGGGAGCTTTTTGGCCCAGGCGGGGAACAGGCACAAAAGCAGCCAAGGCGTTGCCATGCCGAGACCCAGCGAGAGGAAGACGAGCATTGCTTCTGCGGCGGGCTGGGTGAGTGCATAGCCGATCCCGGCCCCCATGAAAGGAGCGGTGCAGGGACTTGCCACAATGACCGCCAAAATGCCGGAGAAAAAGGACGAGGTGATTCCGGATTGCGGCAGGCTGCGCACGACTTTGAGATCTGCGGCACGGCTTCCGAAGGTGAATTCATAAAGTCCCAGAAGGTTGCAGGCGATGGCTCCAAATAAGAGAATCAGGGCCGCAACCACCCAAGGCGACTGCAGCTGAAATCCCCAGCCTACGGCATGACCGGCAGTGCGAAGCGCCATCAAGGTGCCTGAAAGAAGCACCATAGAGAGCAATACGCCTCCCGTGAAAGCCAAACCGTGCCCAATGAGACGCTGCGACTGGTGGGCGCCTTGGACGAGGTCGAGGAGTTTGAGCGAAAGAACAGGAAAGACGCAGGGCATCAGATTGAGGATCAGGCCGCCCAAAAATGCAAAGAGAAGCGCGGCGCCGGTTCCTGCCGTCATCTGGCCGCTGTTATTCAGGTCGGCCGATGCCGCCTTGGCCTGTGCAGTATTGACTGCCGGAGGCGGTGCTACCGATCCGGTTTGCAGCGGCATGGACGTGTCAATCGCCCAACCGCCTTTGGCTGGGCCGCCATCAGCGACCAGGACGCCTTCGAGTGCGGGCTGAGGTGTTTTGGCAAATCGTTCAGTCGCGGCAAGCCAGAGTGAGGCAGAAGGCGGTTCGTTGCCTTGCGTGATGCCAACAACGGTTTGCGGGGCCTGACGCAGATCGATTACATTTTTTTCGGACGGAAGAAAATCAAGCGCCCTGCCGACAATCGCGTTCCCCGCAACATCAATGCGAATTCGATTGCCGTCAATGGTCGCCTTGATGCTGCCGTCGTTTTGAACACGTTCAGGGATGGCGCGTACAGCAGCAGCAACGGCCGCTGCGTCATCTGAATCTTTTCCTTTGATGTCAATTGGAATGGAGAACTTGACGTCGGCCGACTCAGGAACGCACATGTCCTTACAGGCCAAATATTCGACGTGCAGCGCGATTTGAGCGCGTCCGGATGCACCGCGCGGCAATTCCACATTAAAGGGGAAAAGCGTTTCGCCGCCATAGCCAAAGGTGATGAGCCCGGAGGTTACTGTTCGCTCTGGCAGCGGGAATAGCGGTGCTGAGGCTTTCAGTTCACTCGGTGAGAGCGTGAAGGTAAATTCTGGCGGCAGCCCGGCATCCCCCGGCATCTTCCAGTAGGTATGCCAGCCCTCTTGATGACGGAAACGAACTGCAAAGCGGTTGACCGCCTGCGGTGTCAATGAGGTTTTTTCGGCAATGATGTCAACCGTGACATGCGGACCGGCTTTCTTTTCTCCGCGGCCGGCGTCAATGGCGGAGAACCAGCCGTCATCGCTTGCTGCAAGGGCGCAGTTCGATGTCAGCGCTCCGGCAGAAAGTGCGGCGGCGATAACGAACGCAGTTCCCAGACGCCCAAAGGCAACAGAAAATTTGGCATGTTTCAGGAATGCGGACAGCAGGGACATGGGACGGATTGACAAGATTGGATCGAATAAGTGGAAGCATTCCCTCTCTTTGGTTCTGCGGCTTGAGGCTTTGTCAGTGCACGCAGAACCAAACGGTGCGAAGCAGCGATATTTTATTTCGCCATTGAAGCGAAGACTTCGCGGGCGTCGGCGATCGTCTTGTCGATCACTTCATCCGTGTGTGTGATAGAGACGAAGCCCGCCTCAAAAGTGGACGGCGCAAAGTAATGGCCGCGGTCGAGCATGCCGTGAAAGAACGTGTTGAAGGCATTTTTGTCGGCCTTCATTACGTCTGCAAAGCCCTGAGGACGCTGCGGCAGGAAGTAGAGACCAAACATACCTCCGACACTGTCGGCGGTGAAGGGCACGCCGGCGGCTTGAGCGGCAGCCTGAAGTCCCTCGACCAGACGCTTGGTCTGAGCGCCGAGACGATCGTAGAAGCCAGGCGCCTGAATTTTCTTCAGGGTCGCCATGCCGCAGGCGACGGCAACAGGGTTGCCCGACAGGGTGCCGGCTTGATAGACCGGGCCGCAGGGCGCAATCTTTTCCATGATTTCACGACGCCCGCCAAAGGCGGCGACCGGCATGCCGCCGCCGATTACCTTGCCGAGCATGGTGATGTCGGGCGTGACGTTGAAGAGCGACTGAGCTCCCTTCAAAGCGACCCGGAAGCCTGTCATGACTTCGTCAACGATGAGGAGTGCTCCGTGCTTCGTGCAGAGGCGGCGCATCGTATCAATGAATTCTTGTGTGCCGCGAACGAGGTTCATGTTGCCTGCGAATGCTTCAACGATGACGCAGGCGATTTCGTCGCCGTACTTGGCAAACGCATCTTCAAGCTGTTCGGGGTTGTTGTATTCGAGCACCATTGTGTGTTCGGTCACTGAAGCCGGAACGCCCGCAGATGAAGGATTGCCGAAGGTGAGCAGACCTGAGCCGGCCTTCACCAGAAGTGCATCGGAATGACCGTGGTAACAGCCCTCAAACTTGATGATGCGGTTGCGGCCGGTATACCCGCGGGCAAGACGAATCGCCGACATGCCGGCCTCCGTGCCGGAGGAGACGAGACGAACTTCCTCCATTGCAGGAAGAATGTTCGTGATCATTTCGGCGATTTCAACCTCAGCACGCGTGGCAGCGCCGAAAGAAAGGCCGCGATCCACTGCTGCATGAACCGCCTCAACGACTTCCGGATCATTGTGGCCGAGAATCATCGGCCCCCAGGAGCAGACATAGTCCGTGAAGCGCTTGTCCGTCACATCCCACATATAAGGGCCCTTGGCGCGCTCGATAAAGCGCGGAGCGCCGCCGACAGAGCCGAAAGCTCGTACGGGGGAGTTGACGCCGCCCGGAATGACGTGTTGGGCGCGTTCGATGAGCGCTTGATTGAGATCCATGACTGCTTGTCCTTTGGGAAATGAAATGTGGGGTGAAGCCGAAGTGCGGAAAACGCTCATCCGTTTTGGATCAGAGAGCGCTTCCGGGCACAACACAAAGGCGCCGCCGCAGGCTTTGCAGGGCGCCCATTAAATTGGGTCAGAGTGAATTGTATGGAGTTGGCCTTTTCTAAGTGTTAAGCCGGAAAAAGAAACCGTCTGGAAATGTGATTCCAGACGGTTTGTAGACGGTGCTGAAAGCGTGGCCGTTCGTCAGAACGCGAAACCGAGGCCGAGCGTGAAGGCGGTCGGCATGGACTTCAATACATATTCGCTGTCGCGGTCGGCAAGCACGCCTTTGTAGCGCGGGAAGTTCGTATCCATCGACCCGGTGAGCCAGAAGTGGTCTGTAAGGGCCCAGGTACCGCCGAGCGTGAGCGCAGGGAAGATGCTGGTGTCAGAGTTGTAGGGCCCTTCGGCTTTGCCGTAGCCCACACCGGCGCCGGCAAATAGGCGCAGTGATTTAGTCACGTCGATGTTGTAGGAGATGGTGAGTGTATAGGTGCGGAAATCGATGGACTGTTTGCCTGAGCCGTCGGCATAGGCGACATCGTGCTGAGCCCGAGAATATTTGAGATCCGTCTGCCAGCTGCGCCCAGAGTAACGGCGCAGACCAACATTCCAAATCGTATCGTTCTTTATCAGACGGCAAAGCTACTCTTCCCCATTGTCGACATACTGCCAGCCATAGGACCCGTAGAGCAGATTAGGCGACTTCACCCAAGGACTGTCAGATGCGAGCGGCATCTTGCGGCCTTTCGCGTCGTCGACGGTAATCGTCGAGTAAAAGAAGAAGACGTTGGTGAAAGGAATGAAGGTGCCATAGAAGGACACTGTATCGGTGCCGATCTTGGCGACGGGCAGCGGCAGAGGCAGCGGCGCCCACATATAGTCGCCGCGCATCGTGATGCCTGCGAGATAGCCCGCCCCTACATGGAGTCCGGTAGAGCCGATCGGCCATCGAGCGAGCCAGGAGTAGCCCACCATCGGCTCTATGCGGTAGTTGGAATCCACAAAGTTAACGGCGAAAAGCAGGCGTTCATTGCCGCGATTGTCAATCACTTGCCGTGCGTAGCCCATGCCGAAGGGATAACCGTTTTCTTCATGCCGTTTTTTCCAAGCCCAGGTTGGATGGTTGGTATAGGTTGGAACGATCCAGACCGAGTTGCCCTCCTCAAAGATACGCTTGGTTCCTTCCTTGGTGTCACTCCAAAAAGAGGCCCAATCGCCCGGACGTTCAGACGACTGACGGGCGTAGCCTGCCGGCGTCGTGTCTACTACGGCTTCCCAGAGGCCTGCCTGAGCAGTGCACGCAAACGAAACGGCTGCGGCAAAGACTGCGCGGGCCAGAAACGTGGGACGAAAGAGTTGAGGGTGTTGCATGACAATGAGAGGGATCGACGAAAGCGCTCAATTTGCTCCGCCGGCAGAGACCTGTGTTTGCGGCTAAGCAGCCGAGAGGTCTTTCCTGCGTGGCGGTCGAGCGAGATGGATAGAGCCGAAAGCCGACATTGTCCCACAAGGCGCAGATGTCTATGTGCAATTAGACCTGCCGACAAAAGTTTTGCTGAATGCGGTTGGGTGAAAACCTTCGGAATCCGGCTTGCCACGCTGACGCATAGGCGGTAAAGTAGCGCCTCGCTGCAGTTCGACGAGAAGTTTTCCGGGCGGTCGTCGGCGGTTTTAGGCCGCGGGAGGAAAGTCCGGACTCCGCAGGGCGCCGTAGGAGGTAACGCCTCTCCGCCGTAAGGCGCGGATTAGAGCAACAGAGACGAGCCGGCCTCGGGCCGGGTGAAACGGGCAATCTCTACGGGGAGCAACATCAAATAGGCAGCCAATGGGCGGGCCCCGTCCGGCTGCGGGTAGATGGCTTGAGGCGGCGCGTGAGCGTCGTCCTAGATGAATGACCGCCGCCGAGGTCCTATAGGACTTCGCGCGACAGAATCCGGCTTACAAGAGAACTTCCGCCGAATTGCAGCAACAGCTTCCGCTGTCCCTATCCTTGTTGGACAGTACATACATCCAGACCCGCTCGTGCGGGTTTTTTCTTATGCGTTCCCGCAGACTCCTAAATAGGTCTGCGGTTGATTCAAGCTTCATTGGATTTTTACGCTTTAGACAAGATCTTTTGCCTATTTGGTACTGATTTTCATGATCTGACTATTGGCAACTGTGGGAAAATGTGGGAATTGGTGGGAGCGTCTCTGCGGGACGCTGGCCCAACGGGAATGAAGGATTGAAGACAGTTTGAGGATAGGAAAGTGTTTCAAGGCACTACGCTCAGCACGCTCGACGACAAGGGGCGGCTTGCGCTTCCTAAGCGTGCGCGTGATGAAGCGGCCGCTGACGGCGTGATCGTTGCTGCGCGTCATCCGGACGGGTGCCTGGTGCTTTATCCCCCTTCTGCCTGGGCTCCTAAGCGCGATGCTCTCCTGAAGCTTCCTTTCTCCGCACGCGGTTTTGTCCGTTTAGTGCTGGGGAGTGCTGAGGAACTGAAGGTTGATCGTGCCGGGCGCGTACTCATCCCCGCGGGGCTGCGTGAACTCGCTGGACTTGAACGCGAAGCAGCTCTTGTCGGCTGGGGTGATCATTTCGAGCTCTGGGATCGTGCACGCCTGACTGCTGCCGAGGCGCAGGCCGTCGCGCAGACCGTTGAGGATCTCGACTTCACGTTCTGAACCCGCTTTCTGCCAAAGAAAATATTTCCAAAATTTTGGGAGGCCCGCACAGTGCTTCCCTGGCGCGTCGTCCGCAGCGGCGCTGCTTGACAGCAGAAAAAGAAACAAGCCATGTCCGCCTTCGTCCATCTTCCCGTTCTGAGCCGCGAAGCACCTGAAGCCTTGGTTGCTCGTCCAGATGGACTCTACGTGGACGGCACTTTTGGCC
>OBZI01000620.1_pt1 | contig 12490 bp, 7 predicted proteins | sample 1476911 | NCBI WGS metagenome assembly OBZI01 (sample SAMEA2580238, study PRJEB22360) | human gut metagenome | biome: human gut; feature: human-associated habitat; material: faeces | place: Denmark | collected 2008/2010 | reverse complement strand
TGAGGAAGTCTTCGAAACAGAACTTCCTATCGATTAAAATGAAGTGGTTACAACTTATATTAAATGCGTTCCTAAGGTACCAACAGGGCCGCACACTCATGCCACGGAATATAGAGCCCCTTTTGGGACTACTTGCATCCATTCTCGTCATCCTCATAGCCGTAGCCAATAGCATCGCTATTGGTTATGCCTTGATTGTCGTATGGTGCATCATGGCCTTTGTATTTTATCGCAAAGGATATCAACCAAAGGAACTATTAAACCTATCCTGGACAGGTGCTAAAACGTCCATCGTGGTGATGCAAATCTTTCTTCTCATCGGTTGGCTCATCGCCATGTGGCAAGCAGCGGGCATTATCCCTATGATCATTGCCACAGGCATCGACTTGATTGATCCATCCATCTTTATCGTCTGTGCCTTTTTAATAACAGCTATAGTGAGTATGTTGTTAGGTACTGCACTAGGCACTGTAGGAACGATAGGCATCGTACTCATCACCATGGCAAGAGCTGGTAATATTCCAGAAAATATTGTGGCCGGTGCTATTATTGCAGGTGCTTACTTTGGTGATCGAAACGGACCACTATCATCTAGTGCGTCTCTCGTAGCAACCTTAACCCATACAAAGGTATCGACGAATATTCCCATTATATTTAAAGATGGTATTCCAGCACTCATCATCTCTACAGTGTTGTATCTATTACTATCTCAGTGGTACCCACTCAATTACGAAAATAGTTTACTATCCGATACAATTCACTTTATTTTCAACATCGATTGGACATTATGGATTCCAGTCATCATCGTCATTGGTCTATTGCCTTTGAAAGTATCTATCCGTTGGCCTATCGGACTAAGTGCATTAGCGGCGGCCATTCTAGCCTATACCAATCAGGATGCGAGCCTCTCAGAGTTGGGATGGTATACTTTAACAGGCTTTGAACTACCGCACTATAATCCACTAGCTAATATCATTCATGGCGGCGGTCTACAAACGATGTTTATCCCTACCCTATCAATTTTTATGGCTACTGCTATTTCAGGCATGCTCGAAGGGGTTGGCTTCTGGAACGATATACGACAACTATTAGAGCGAGCTAAAACACGGAGCGATGTATTTGCTGCCAATGTAGGTCTTGCCTTCTTAACAGGTGCGGTTGGATGCAGCCAAGCTATTGCGGTAGTTATGACGCACTCTATTATGCGCATTACCTACGCACAGCGAGGTATTCAAGACGAAGATGTAATGCTAGACTTTGAAAATAGCGGTATTCTCATCGCTCCATTGCAACCGTGGAATATTGCTGCCTACGTGCCTGTTGTCATGATGGGTACAAGTTCAGCAGGTTATGTACCATTTGCCTTCTTCCTATATCTAGTACCACTCATCTATTGGTTACGATTACGGAAGCAAGATCAACCGATCATACGCTAATTAGTATTATCTCAAAAGGGGAAATTGTATGATTTACACTATTACCTTTAATCCAGCTCTCGATTATATCGTGCGCCTTGATCACCTCAAGACGGGTACTATTAATCGCACCATCCAAGAATACGTTCTCGGTGGCGGCAAAGGTATCAACGTATCTATCGTGCTCAACAATCTTGGCATGGATACGACAGCACTCGGCTTCATCGCAGGGTTTACTGGCGAAGAAATCGTAACACAACTCAAGAAATTCGGCGTGAAAGAAGATTTCATCCGGCTTCGCGAAGGATTAACCCGCATCAATGTTAAGGTAAAAGCCTCTAATGAGGAAACAGAGATTAATGGTCGCGGCCCAATCATCAGTACCGACGAATTAGAAGCTCTATACAAACAGCTTGATGCGTTGACCGAAAAGGACACCTTAATCCTTGCTGGCAGCATTCCTTCTAGCCTACCAAGCGATATGTACGAACTCATTATGGAGCGCTTACAACATAAAAGTATCCGCATCATAGTAGATGCTACAAAAGATCTACTCACAAAAGTCTTGCCTTATAAACCATTTTTAATTAAGCCAAATAATCACGAGCTTAGCGAAATCTTTGGTCGCACTCTCGCTACAAAGGATGACCTTGTAGAAGCTGCCAAAGCATTGCAAGAGAAAGGTGCACAACATGTGCTTATCTCTATGGCTGGTGATGGAGCTATCTTGGTCGCTACTGACGGCACTGTATATACAAGTCCTGCCCCTAAAGGAACTCTCGTGAATTCCGTGGGTGCTGGCGACTCCATGGTAGCCGGCTTTATTACGGGCTATGAAAAGACGGGTGACTTACAAGAGGCGCTCTATTGGGGTATCTCCAGTGGCTCTGCCTCCGCTTACTCTGAAAACCTCGCAACCCTTGAAGAAGTAGAAGCACTACTTTCACAAGTACGAGTTAAATAATTTTATATTTTATGTGCATCAAGGAGTACACATATGCAAATCACTGATTTATTAAAACCTCAATCTATCCTGCTGAATGCAGATCCTGTCACAAAGGCTGACGCCATTTACACCTTAGGTGAATTGATGGACAAAGGCGGCCACTTGACAGATAAAGCAGAATATTTAAAAGCAGTGTTCGCTCGTGAAGAGTCTGGTTCTACAGGCCTTGGCGACGGTATTGCCACACCACACGCTAAATCTGCAGGGGTAAAAGAAGCAGGCCTAGCCGCTATGGTCGTGCCTAACGGTGTAGATTTTGAAGCGCTTGATGGTCAACCTTCCCGCCTATTCTTCATGATTGCAGCTCCAGAAGGCGCCGCTGACACTCATGTAGAGGTATTAAGCAAACTAGCAACTATGGTGATTGACCCTGATTTCAAAGAAGCCCTCATCGCAGCTCCAACGGTAGAACGTTTCTTGGAGCTAATAACAGCTAAAGAGCAAGGCAAGTTTGATCCATCTATAGAAGGATTTATCAAACCAACAGAGGATCAAAAAGCAACCAGCATTACCGATGCTATCGAAGCAAAGGCTACAGAGGCAATTGAAAAGGTAGCACCTAAAATTTCTGTAGATAACCCACATTATGATGTACTAGCTGTTACTGGTTGCCCTACAGGCATTGCAGACACCTATATGGCTGCCGAATCTTTAGAACGCAAAGCTAAAGAAATGGGTGTTTCTTTAAAAGTAGAAAAGAATGGTGCATCTGGTGTGAAAGATGCTCTTACAGCAGAAGAAATCGAGCACGCTAAATGCATTATCGTAGCTTCTGACCGTCAAGTAGAGATGGCACGCTTTGATGGCAAACCTATGATTCAAACTAAGGTTGCAAACGGCATCAATAAAGCGGAAGAGTTATTGCGTGAAGCTATGGCTGGTACAGCACCTGTATACCACGCTTCTCCATCTGACAAAAATGGCGCAGTAGCAGCATTCGATGCGGCAGATAACTTCGGTCGCCAAATCTACAAACATTTGATGAACGGCGTATCTCACATGTTGCCGTTTGTTATCGGTGGCGGTATCTTAATTGCCCTCGCCTTCTTATTCGACGTATTCGACCCAGCAAATCCTAAAAACTTTGGTTCCGGTACGCCTCTTGCGGCCTTCCTAATGCAAATTGGTGGTGCTTCCTTTGGCTTCATGTTACCCGTATTAGCAGGTTACATCGCCATGAGTATTGCAGACCGTCCAGGTCTTGTAGCTGGTTTCGTTGGAGGCTTATTGGCTAACCAAGGTGGCTCTGGTTTCCTAGGTGCATTGATTGCCGGTTTCGCAGCAGGTTATTTGGTATTATTAGTTAAGAAATTAGTATCTGGTTTGCCTCAAGCCTTAGAAGGTACAAAACCGGTTCTCTTCTATCCTGTACTTGGCGTATTATTCATCGGTATCGCTATTACCTTTATCATCAATCCTCCTGTATCCGCACTTAACCACTGGTTGATGGACTCCTTGCAATCCATGGGCACAACGAGCCGCGTATTATTAGGACTTATCTTTGGTGCTATGATGTCAGTTGACATGGGCGGCCCTGTAAACAAAGCGGCTTATGTTATCGGTACTGGTGCTCTTGCAACTGGCGAATACGGTATTATGGCGGCTGTCATGGCAGGCGGTATGGTTCCTCCATTGGCAATCGCTCTTTGTACTACATTCTTCCCTAGCCGCTTCACAGAGGCTGAACGTAAATCTGGTATTACAAACTACATCATGGGGCTTTCCTTCATCACAGAAGGTGCCATCCCATTTGCAGCAGCCGATCCAGTTCGCGTATTACCAGCTTGTATTATCGGTGCTGGTACAGCCGGTGCGTTATCTATGTTCTTCGAATGCACACTACGCGCTCCACACGGCGGCATCTTTGTAGTACCAACAATTGGTAATCCACTTCTATACCTTGCATCCATCGCAATCGGTTCCGTTGTGGCTTGCTTCATCTTAGCACTTGTAAAGCCAAGCTTAAAAAATAGTATCACAAAATAAATCATTAAAATTAACCATCAATTATAGCTTATATATGATTGATTGATGGCTGATAATTGTTGATTGTTTATGATGAGTTTCGACGATTAGCAGTTAGTAACTAATAGTTAACATTTAGCGACTAATTGATTAATGACTCTTATCGATGGTGAAAGCTGGTGTCACACCAGTAGATATAGTAAAAGGACTAGAATATACGTATTCTGAACTGACCTAAAATTGGACACAATTTTGGAACAACAATTCAGAAGTATACGTGATCTAGTCCTTTTCTGATATTCAAAAATAATTAATATTATTTTATATTTTATAATCTAGACTACTTTCAAAAGTGGAAGCAAGTCCTCAAAATTGTACAATCACATCGATTTATGTTAAACTATATAAATATTAATAAACTTTAAAATTATAAACTATTATTAGAAATCTAGTTCGGAGAGCTAATTCATGAAATCATCCAAAAATTGTAAGGTCACTGCTGCATTTCTTGCTGCAGCTGCATTGGGTGGTGTTGCCCATGCAGAGCCTACACTTAACATGAATGATTTAGTAGGTACGAGTACCAGTGCTGAATCAACGACACAGAGTCCTACAAGTGTAGCAACTCCAGTCGTGAAACCAATTGCAACTCAGCCAGTCTTACCAGCTACACCACAACCGGCCACCGTTGTACAACAACAAACACCACCGATGGCACAACCTCAACCATCCTACGTGATGCAACCAGCAACGGTTAGCCCTGTACAAACTCAACAAGTTACACCATTGCAATCAGTACCGCAACAAGTAGTACCAATGCAATCTCAACAACAGGTTCAAACTCAACCTCAGTATGTTGTCAATAAAGATACAAAAACTGTCATGGAGCCTACATTAGCAATGCACAGTTTGATAAATGTACAACGAAAAACTGAACCTGTTACTGTAGAGAAACCAGTGGATGGTAAGCAACAAGTACAAACTACACAAGTAGAGCGTACGCCTGTTGTTATTCAACAAGAATCCATAGCTCCATTAACTGTATCAAATACTACAGTAACAAAAGCCGTAGTAGCAAAACAGAGGCTTACGATTCGAGATATTCAACGAGCTGAGCGTGAGCGTCTAGCTCAACTAGCCGCTGAAGAAGCATCCCAACAAGAAAATTTATCACAAGCTGATCAACAACAACTTGCTCAAAAGCAAGCTGAAGCACAACGGCAAGCCGCACTACAATCACAACAACAAGCAGAAGCCCAACGGCAAGCAGCTTTGCAGGCGGAACAAGAACGTGTGGTAGCTCAACAAGCAGAGGCTCAACGCCAAGCGGCTTTACGTGCTGAGCAGGAACGTATTGCGGCCCAACAAGCTGAGCAAGCGCGTATTGCAGAAGAACGTCGTCAAGCGGCAGAGCTGGAACGCATTCGTATCCAAGAGGAACAACGCCGTATTGCTGAGCAACAGGCGGAACAAGAGCGTATCGCTGCTCAACAAGCTGAAGCTCAACGTCAAGCGGCTATTAGAGCGGAACAAGAACGTATCGCCGCTCAACAAGCCGAAGCGCAACGTCAAGCCGCTATTAAAGCAGAACAAGAACGTATCGCCGCTCAACAAGCCGAAGCGCAACGTCAAGCCGCTATTAGAGCGGAACAAGAACGTCTTGCCGCTCAACAAGCCGAAGCGCAACGCCAAGCAGCTATTAAAGCTGAACAAGAACGTATCGCCGCTCAACAAGCTGAGGCGCAACGGCAAGCCGCTATTAAAGCAGAACAAGAACGTATCGCCGCTCAGCAAGCCGAAGCGCAACGCCAAGCAGCTATTAAAGCTGAACAAGAGCGTATTGCCGCTCAACGGGCTGAAGCTCAACGCCAAGCAGCTTTAAAAGCTGAACGTGAGCGTATCCTCGCTCAACAGGCTGAAGAAGAACGCTTAGCGGCTGAAGAAGCAGCTCGCCAACGTGCTGAAGCCGCCGCTAAAGCTGAAGCCGAACGACAAGCAGTTATTAGAGCAGAACAAGAACGTATGGCAGCTCAACAGGCTGAAGCTCAACGCCAAGCAGCTATTAAAGCAGAACAAGAACGTATCGCCGCACAACAGGCTGAATCTCAACGGCAAGCAGCTTTAAAAGCTGAACAAGAGCGTATCGCGGCCGAGAAAGCTAAAGCTGAACGCGAAGCCGCTATAAAAGCGGAGCAAGAACGTATTGCTGCTAAACAAGCGGAACTTGCAAGACAAGCTGTGATCCAAGAAGAACAAGAACGTTTAGCTGCTGAACAACTAGCAAAAGAAGAAGCGGCAGCTGCAGCTAAAGCTCAGGCTGAAGCAGAGGCAAAAGCTAAAGCAGAAGCAGACGCTGCAGCTAAAGCTCGGGCTGAAGCAGAGGCAAAAGCTAAAGCAGAAGCAGACGCTGCTGCTAAAGCGCAAGCTGAAGCAGAGGCAAAAGCTAAAGCAGAAGTAGATGCTGCTGCTAAAGCTCAGGCTGAAGCCGAGGCTAAGGCTAAAGCTCAATCTGAAGCCGAAGCAAAAGCTAAATCTGACGCAGAGACTAAACAGGTTCAAGAAAGTAAATTACCGCAATCTTATGTAAACGCTCGTAATGAAGCTTCCACAAAGGGCTCTACTGTTACAGAAGAGAAAAATATTCTCTCCCAACCAATTGAACCCCCATTGCAAGCTGATGCGTCTGCAAAGATTAGTCTTGCTTTCGACGCGAAAAATTATGAATCCATGTCTACCACAGTAGATAATAAGGAAATCAAATATCGCGCCTTCGAGTATATCCCTTACGTGGCTAATCCAATCGACATAGATCAGCAATACATGAACATTTATGTACCAGAGGAATATTTCAACAACGGCACTATCAACGGTTACAACACCCAAACAGCCCCTATCTTCATGCCAAATGCAGTAGGTGGTTACATGCCGAGCCAAGCTATGACGCCTAAGGTGGAAAATGGAAAACCTAACAGTGTTCTTTACGCATTATCCCGTGGTTATGTAGTAGCTTCCCCATCTACTCGTGGTCGTACCAATAAAGCTTCCGATGGCAACTTCATCGGTAAGGCCCCGGCAGTAATCGTTGACTTACAAGCGGCTACAGCCTACTTACACGCTAACGATTCCGCTATGCCAGGTAATGCAAACCGCATTATCACAAATGGTACAAGTGCAGGCGGTGGTGTATCCTTGTTACAAGGTGCAACTGGTAACAGTTCCGACTTCCAACCATATTTACAAGCATTAGGTGCAGCTACAGCGGCAACTAATGTATACGCAGTATCTGCGTATGCCCCTATCACTAACCTTGATGCGGCTGATATGGCTTACGAATGGAGCTATAATGGTATCACATCCTTTAACAAAGTAACTATGGGCCAAGGCGAATTACCACAAGCTAATGTAGGTGGCAACTCTGCTCCACCACAACGCACGATGCAACGTGTAAACTTGAATGCAGACGATCTATCATACTCTAAAATGCTCAGCGAACACTTCCCTGATTACGTAAATAACTTACAATTACGTGACTCTCTAGGTCGTGTACTAAAACTTGACAAGAACGGTAACGGTACTTTCAAAAATTATGTAAAAGAATTTATTGTTGCTGCCGCTAATAAAGCAGCAGCTAAAGGTACTGATTTATCCAAGCATACATACCTTGTACGAGATAATAAAACAGGAACTATCAAAGACATAAACTGGGAAGCATATAACCACTTTGTAAGTCGCTCAAAAGCGCCTGGTGCCTTTGACTCTCGTGCTAATGATACAGGTGAAAACAATCTATTTGGTACAAGTACTACAGATAATAATCACTTTACCATTACTGCTGCATTACACGATTCAACAGCTAACCAAGATGTATACGTAGAAAATGCTAAGATCGTTACTATGATGAACCCAATGAACTATCTTGGTTCTCCTGCTGCGACAAATGCACGATTCTATCGTATTCGTTATGGCACAGCCGACAGTAATACATCTGTTGCAATTCCTTTAATCGTAGGTACACGTGCTCAAAACCTTGGGTACAGAGTAGATATGGCAACACCATTTAATGTAGATCACTCTGGTGACTACGATTTAGAAGAATTATTCAACTGGATGGATAATATCGTTAAAAACGGTAGATAATTACAATTAAATACATACCAAAATACTAAAGGAGCTACCCAGTAGCTCCTTTTTCATATACAATTATAAATTTTCTTGTGTTTTCAATTATAAATGTTATTGTGAAAGTTCCTCTCCGACTATGAATAATCTGCACCATTATTTAATCAGTACATCACCCTATTATAATAATAAAAGAATTCAATCAAAAAAGGATGCCCCCTGTAAAATACAGAGGGCATCTGAGTGTCTGAGCCAATAAATACTATGTATCCAAAAAATCGATGCATAGTACTAAGCAAGAGACTACTTAATTATATTAAGGTAAAAGCAATTATTATGCTTTCACCATGATAGGTGATTAAACTTCAGGGAATAAAGCTGTAGATAAGTAGCGTTCGCCTGTATCAGGGAGAATTACTACAATATTTTTACCTTTATTTTCAGGGCGTTTTGCCAATTCTTGAGCCGCCCAAAGCGCAGCACCAGAGGAAATACCTACCAATACACCTTCTGTGTGACCAAAAGCTTGAGATGTAGCAAAAGCATCCTCATTAGAAACTTGGATTACTTCATCGTAAATGTTAGTATCCAATGTATCTGGAATGAAGCCAGCACCTAAGCCTTGGATTTTATGAGGGCCTGGTTTACCATTAGATAATATAGGAGAGTCTGCTGGTTCTACGGCAACCACATGTACATCAGGGTTTTGTTCTTTTAAGTAACGACCTGCACCTGTCAACGTACCGCCTGTACCAACACCAGATACGTAGATATCTACAGTACCATCAGTATCTTGCCAGATTTCAGGGCCAGTTGTTCTGTAGTGAATTGCAGGATTAGCTTGATTTACGAACTGACCTGCTTCAATAGCACCAGCTGTAGCCGTTACGATTTCCTTAGCTTTTGCAATAGCGCCTTTCATACCAAGAGAACCGTCAGTCAATACGAGCTGAGCGCCATAACCAAGCATTAATTTACGGCGTTCAATGGACATTGTTTCAGGCATTACGATTACAACTTTATAGCCAAGCGCAGCACCTACAGCAGATAGGCCAATACCAGTATTACCAGATGTAGCTTCTACAATTGTACCGCCTGGTTGTAATTCACCAGATTCAACTGCAGCTTGAATGATTGCTGCTGCGATACGGTCTTTTACGGAACCGCCTGGATTGAAGTATTCCAATTTTGCGAAAATATTAGCGTTTGCACCATATTTTTTACCAAAACGTGTAGCAGCTAATAATGGTGTTTTACCAATTAATTCAACAAAAGATTTTGCAATTTTAGACATAGTGGTCACTCCTTATTAAATAGAACCATCCCAATTATCATATTTTGTATCAAGTTTAGCGTAAGTCCCATCAATTACATCTTGTAGGGTTACGTTTTCTAAATAATCATGAATATAGTTTTGTAAGCCTGCCCAGAAACCAACGGTGCGTTCGTTGATTACTGTATCAGTACTCACCCCTTCATCAAGGGTAGATATGATAGCCATCGATTCCTCAGTAGCAAGCAATATTTCAATAATTGTGTACTCCTTAGGGCTTTTAGACAATCGATATCCGCCGTATTTACCGCGGATACTATCCACTAGGTTAGCAGCGCCTAAACGAGCTACGATACCTTCTAGGTATTTTTCAGATATGCCTTGTCGTTCTGCCACAGATCGCAAGGAAACTGGTTTATCTTGCCCTTGCTCTGCCAAATCGATGAGAACCATCAATGCATAACGACCTTTTGTGGAAATCCTCATATATCTTGCCTTTCTTTGTAAACGTTAGTGTTAAACACACCCATATTAAAAAGTGCCTATATTATATTTATAAAGCTATTTATAAAACCTTTCACATTAATAGGAATTAATTTCATTATAGACCACTCACTATAAAAATGCAAGAACTTATTTCCTACTTTTATAAAGGGATATTAACAACACAAAAGGACCAGCCCGAAGGCCAGTCCTTTTGCGTATAGTTTGTAGTTTGTTATATGAGGTTTACCATGATGAATTGGAGAGGGTTCATCTGGTATTGGGACTTACCGTATCGTCAGGAAAACGATGCGCGCCCGTGTTTATGTCATTTGAGGAGTTATCTAGATTACTCTAGCATTTAAGTATAAGTTTCTTAATTAGATTTTACCTACAAGATCAAGACCTGGTTTCAAAGTGTCTTTACCTGGCTTCCAACGTGCAGGGCACACTTGATCGCCATGTTTAGCTACGAATTGAGCAGCTTGTACTTTGCGAACCAATTCTTCAGCGGAACGGCCGATACCCATATCATGAATTTCTGCTGTACGCACGAAGCCTTCTGGATCTACTACGAATGTACCACGGTAAGCCATAGCAGATTCTTCTTGGAATACATCGAAGAAGTCAGCCAATTCATGTTTTTTGTCAGCTAACATGTAGTACTCGATTTTATTGATGCTTGGAGAAGCATCAGACCATGCTTTGTGAACGAATTCGGAGTCACAAGATACGGAGTAAACTTCGCAACCCAATTCTTTCAACTCTGCATAAGAGTTTTGTACGTCTTCCAACTCAGTAGGGCATACGAATGTAAAGTCTGCTGGATAGAATACGAATACAGACCATTTACCCAACACGTCTGCAGTGCTAACTTTTACCAATTCAGGTTTTTTGAAAGCATCAAGTGTAAATTCAGGAAGTTGTTTACCAATAATAGACATGTTATGTCCTCCTTATTTGAGTTCCATATTTAACGAATATATTTATATTGGTGTACTTAACACCATATCTATATCTATCTTTGTCTATATAATAACAAATATCATTCAATATTGCAAGCGTTATTTTTAAATTTATCGATATATTTTCCCAACTTTTTTCAATGTAAGCAAAAAAAGAAGAAAGATGCTCATTTCTGAGCACCTTTCTTTTTTTTACGTACTACAATAGACTTACTGTTCACAGTAGCGTGATCAAAAGCGATTAAATCCGCTATATTAGCAAGCCCTCTTCGTGCTATGTGACCAGTTGTAGATTGTTCTTTTCCCGATTTACCATATACAAACTGCTCTAGTTTGAGTGCAGCTAATATAAATAAACCTATAATAGATAAAACAGATCCCATCGTTTTAATCTATTTCTTAAGTTCTAAGATTGTATCTACGAAACCACGGAATAATGGATGTGCATTATTTGGGCGAGATTTAAGTTCTGGATGTGCTTGTGTACCAATAAAGAATGGATGATTTTTTACTTCAATACTTTCAACAAGACGGCCATCTGGAGATGTACCTGAAATCACAAGACCTGCATCGGTCAATTGTTGACGGTATTCATTGTTGAACTCATAGCGATGACGATGACGTTCATAAATCAAATCTTCCCCATAAGCCTCGTGAGTTTTCGTACCTGCTTCTACTTTGCATGGATAGATACCTAAACGCATTGTACCGCCTTTTTTATCTACATCAACTTGATCACTCATCAAGTCAATTACTTTGTACTTAGCATTTTCATCGAATTCGCTAGAGGTTGCTCCTTCCATGCCACATACGTTACGAGCAAATTCCATTACTGCAGATTGCATGCCAAGGCATAGGCCAAGATATGGAATATTGTTTTCACGAGCGTATTGGATTGTGCGAATTTTACCTTCTACACCACGGGAACCAAAGCCACCAGGCACGATGATACCTTCAACACCTTCAAATACCTCTTTAGGATCTACAGAAGTATCATCAAGTTCTTCAGAGTCAATCCAACGAATATTCACTTTAGTACCTGTAGCAATACCAGCATGATCTAGAGCTTCAACTACGGATAAATACGCATCATGCAACGCTACATATTTACCAACGATAGCAACTGTAATATCTTTATTAGGATTCAAGATCTTATGAACCATTTCTTTCCATGCAGTCATATCACATGGACGATCTTCAAGACCTAACTTTTTGATAACAATATCATCAAGACCTTGATCTTGCATCATCAATGGCACTTCAT
>OBZI01000608.1_pt1 | contig 12879 bp, 9 predicted proteins | sample 1476911 | NCBI WGS metagenome assembly OBZI01 (sample SAMEA2580238, study PRJEB22360) | human gut metagenome | biome: human gut; feature: human-associated habitat; material: faeces | place: Denmark | collected 2008/2010 | reverse complement strand
ACGTAGATATTACAGAAATCTCAGCGCATCAGGATAAACTGCTACCTTAGGTCAACCACCAAAAGAAAATACAATACGTCCAGTTTGTATGCCTTTAATAACACATCTTCTAAATGTTGAAGAATTATCCCGCCTGCTGAAGAACGTTGCTCTGAGTGTGATAAACCTTTTTATTCTTGATGATGTCAGCGAGAAGATGGAATATATCCCCGACTGGGTCGTGGTTACCCGGTTAAACATCTGGTGGCGCTAATAAATCTGGCAAGTCACATTCTGTTGAATGCTGTGACAGTGCCTTACCGAGAGAGCGAAATTGTGGTGTTCTAGTGCATAGTCGCCACCATTCCGGATAATTCTATTACGTTGTTTTACAAGTTCTTTTACAGCGCAGATCTGTCGCTGACGTTGAATCAATAGCCTGGATTTCAGAACACAATGCCCGTTTGCTGGTTGTTCCGGCAGTAGCATTAATTCATTATCTGAATGAAATGTGTCAATCCACAGAAACCGCTGTCAATGACGCATTTTGTCGGACGTTAACACGAGAAAGTCTGGCTATTCCGTAATGCCATCTTATTTCGTAATGGATTGAGAATGCTGGATTTTTAATTATATTACGCGCAGTATTAATCGCGTAAATGTTTTGCGGTCAGCAACGGTGGGGGATCCATTGTTCTGTTCAATGAATACCATCATACATTTGAATCAGGAGTCGGTATGATGATTTTGGTGACGGGGGGCGCACGGAGCGGGAAGAGTCGCCACGCAGAGGCGCTTATTGGGGACTCTTCACAGGTTCTGTATATCGCTACCTCGCAAATCCTTGATGATGAGATGGCTGCACGGATAGAACATCATCGGCAAGGCCGCCCGGAGCACTGGCGCACAGTGGAGCGCTGGCAACATCTTGATGAATTAATTCATGCAGACATTAACCCGAATGAGGTTGTGTTGCTTGAATGCGTTACCACAATGGTGACTAATCTGTTGTTTGATTATGGCGGCGATAAAGACCCTGATGAATGGGATTATCAGGCGATGGAACAGGCGATTAATGCTGAGATTCAGTCGTTGATTGCTGCCTGCCAACGTTGCCCCGCAAAGGTTGTATTAGTGACTAACGAAGTGGGAATGGGGATTGTGCCGGAGAGTCGTCTGGCACGACATTTTCGTGATATTGCCGGGCGGGTAAATCAGCAGTTGGCCGCTGCGGCAAATGAAGTATGGCTGGTGGTTTCGGGTATTGGAGTAAAAATCAAATGAGTAAATTATTTTGGGCGATGCTCTCATTTATTACGCGTCTGCCTGTACCGCGTCGCTGGTCCCAGGGACTGGATTTCGAGCATTATTCTCGCGGTATTATTACTTTTCCTTTAATTGGATTATTGCTTGGCGCGATTAGCGGGCTGGTCTTCATGGTGCTGCAGGCATGGTGTGGCGCACCACTGGCGGCACTGTTTAGCGTACTTGTGCTGGTGCTGATGACCGGGGGATTCCATCTGGACGGCCTCGCTGATACCTGTGATGGCGTATTTTCTGCACGTAGCCGCGATCGCATGTTGGAAATCATGCGTGATAGCCGTTTAGGTACCCACGGCGGTCTGGCATTGATTTTTGTTGTACTGGCAAAGATTTTGGTGTTAAGCGAGTTGGCTCTGCGTGGCGAACCGATCCTTGCATCGCTGGCGGCAGCATGTGCGATCAGCCGCGGGACTGCCGCATTATTGATGTATCGTCATCGTTATGCCCGGGAAGAAGGGCTTGGCAATGTGTTCATTGGCAAAATTGATGGGCGACAAACCTGCGTCACACTCGGCTTAGCCGCTATTTTTGCTGCCGTATTATTGCCGGGTATGCATGGTGTGGCTGCTATGGTGGTGACGATGGTGGCGATTTTCATCCTCGGTCAGCTTCTCAAACGTACGCTGGGCGGGCAAACCGGCGATACGCTGGGAGCAGCCATAGAGCTTGGTGAACTGGTCTTCCTGCTGGCACTGCTATAAAGAGACGTGACATGCAAACACTTGCCAATTTACTGAATACGATCCCTGCCATCGATCCTGCCGCTATGTCGCGTGCACAACGGCATATTGACGGGTTACTCAAACCTGTTGGTAGCCTGGGAAGGCTGGAGGCGCTTGGCGTACAACTGGCGGGAATGCCGGGGTTGAATGGCATACCGCATGTGGGCAAAAAAGCGGTACTGGTTATGTGTGCCGATCACGGCGTCTGGGAGGAAGGGGTCGCTATTTCCCCAAAAGAAGTGACAGCCATTCAGGCTGAAAATATGACCCGCGGAACAACCGGCATGTGTGTGCTGGCAGCACAAGCGGGCGCTAACGTCCACGTAATTGATGTTGGTATTGATACTGCTGAGCCTATCCCCGGGCTTATCAACATGCGTGTCGCACGAGGTAGCGGCAATATTGCTTCAGCTCCGGCAATGAGTCGCCGTCAGGCTGAAAAGTTACTTTTGGACGTCATATGTTATACGCGGGAGCTGGCAAAAAACGGTGTCACGCTGTTTGGTGTAGGTGAACTGGGGATGGCAAACACGACACCGGCAGCAGCAATAGTCAGCACAATCACTGGCCGGGATCCTGAAGAAGTGGTTGGGATTGGCGCAAACCTGCCGACAGATAAACTGGCTAATAAAATTGATGTTGTGCGCCGGGCGATTACGTTGAATCAGCCAAATCCGCAGGATGGCGTTAATGTTCTGGCAAAAGTGGGTGGATTTGATTTGGTCGGAATGGCTGGCGTGATGTTAGGCGCTGCTTCCTGCGGTTTACCCGTGTTGCTGGATGGATTTCTTTCTTATGCTGCTGCGCTCGCAGCCTGCCAGATGTCTCCTGCAATCAAACCGTATCTCATTCCTTCTCACCTGTCGGCAGAAAAAGGGGCGCGTATAGCGCTGTCGCATTTGGGGCTGGAGCCTTTTCTCAATATGGATATGCGTTTAGGTGAGGGGAGTGGCGCAGCTCTGGCGATGCCCATCATCGAAGCTGCTTGTGCGATATACAACAACATGGGCGAACTTGCTGCCAGTAAAATTGTTCTACCGGGGAATACGACTTCTGATTTGAACAGTTAAAAACGAAAAGTCTGATAAAAGCTATACTTAACCGATAGCTTTCGCGACTTAGGAAAGGGACATGATGCGTCGTGTAAATATTCTTTGCTCATTTGCTCTGCTTTTTGCCAGCCATACTAGCCTGGCGGTAACTTATCCATTACCTCCAGAGGGTAGCCGTTTAGTGGGGCAGTCGCTTACTGTAACTGTTCCTGATCACAATACCCAGCCGCTGGAGACTTTTGCCGCACAATACGGGCAAGGGTTAAGTAACATGCTGGAAGCGAATCCGGGCGCTGATGTCTTCTTACCGAAGTCAGGTTCGCAACTCACCATTCCGCAGCAACTGATTTTGCCCGCCACTGTTCGTAAAGGGATTGTGGTTAACGTCGCTGAGATGCGTCTTTATTACTACCCACCAGACAGTAATACTGTGGAAGTCTTTCCTATTGGTATCGGCCAGGCTGGGCGAGAAACCCCGCGTAACTGGGTGACTACCGTTGAACGTAAACAAGAAGCACCAACCTGGACGCCAACGCCGAACACCCGGCGCGAATATGCGAAACGAGGGGAGAGTTTGCCCGCATTTGTTCCTGCGGGGCCCGATAATCCCATGGGGCTGTACGCGATTTATATTGGCAGGCTATATGCCATCCACGGTACCAATGCCAATTTTGGTATTGGGCTCCGGGTAAGTCAGGGCTGTATTCGTCTGCGCAATGACGATATCAAATATCTGTTTGATAATGTTCCTGTAGGTACTCGTGTGCAAATTATTGATCAGCCAGTGAAATACACAACGGAACCGGATGGTTCAAAGTGGCTGGAAGTTCATGAGCCGCTGTCGCGCAATCGTGCTGAATATGAGTCTGACCGAAAAGTGCCATTGCCGGTAACCCCATCTTTGCGGGCGTTTATCAACGGGCAAGAAGTTGATGTGAATCGCGCAAATGCTGCGTTGCAACGTCGATCGGGAATGCCTGTGCAAATTAGTTCTGGTTCAAGACAGATGTTTAAGAGCGTTGGTAATTAGAAAGCAAAAAGCCTGCTAGAAAGCAGGCTTTTTTGAATTTGGCTCCTCTGACTGGACTCGAACCAGTGACATACGGATTAACAGTCCGCCGTTCTACCGACTGAACTACAGAGGAATCGTGTGAACGGGGCGCATATTAATGGCAGTGCATGGTGATGTCAAAGGGTGAAATGCATTTTTTTGTTTGTTTGCTGTCAATTTCAACAAAGTGATGAGATTTCAATCTTATTGGTAATGAACCATCGTGGTGCATACCCTCCTTTTATAGGGCAGGGGAACGCGACTGCTGGTGAAAAGAGCCAATGACGAATCTATCATAATCTCTTATTTGACAGTTGGTTAGCTTGTACATCAACGCCAAAATAAAACTGGCAAGCATCTTGCAATCTGGTTGTAAGTAATGGCGGCACTTGGGCCGATTCTCAAAAACCGGAGGCAACATGAACTTCAGACGCCTGAAATACTTCGTAAAAATTGTAGATATTGGTAGCCTGACTCAGGCTGCTGAAGTATTGCATATCGCACAACCAGCGCTCAGCCAGCAGGTTGCCACACTCGAAGGTGAGTTAAATCAACAACTTTTGATTCGCACAAAACGGGGCGTTACGCCAACAGACGCCGGAAAAATTCTCTATACCCATGCGCGGGCCATTTTACGTCAGTGTGAGCAGGCCCAACTGGCGGTGCATAACGTTGGTCAGGCATTATCGGGGCAAGTCTCGATTGGCTTTGCGCCAGGAACCGCTGCGTCATCCATCACCATGCCCTTATTACAGGCGGTTCGCGCTGAATTCCCGGAGGTCGTTATCTATCTTCATGAAAATAGCGGTGCAGTGCTTAACGAAAAACTGATAAATCAACAACTCGATATGGCGGTGATTTATGAGCATTCCCCTGTGGCTGGTGTATCCAGTCAGGCTTTGCTGAAAGAAGATCTTTTCCTGGTAGGAACTCAAGATTGCCCGGGGCAAAGCGTTGATGTTAATGCTATTGCACAAATGAACCTTTTTCTCCCCAGTGATTACAGCGCTGTTAGACTTCGTGTTGATGAGGCGTTTTCCCTACGGCGGCTCACGGCAAAAGTCATTGGTGAAATTGAGTCTATTGCTACGCTTACCGCAGCGATTGCCAGCGGCATGGGCGTTGCAGTATTACCCGAATCGGCCGCGCGTTCGTTATGTGGCGCAGTAAATGGGTGGATGTCACGCATTACCACGCCTTCCATGAGTCTCTCTTTGTCATTAAATTTACCCGCCAGAGCGAACTTATCGCCACAGGCACAGGCAGTGAAAGAGTTGTTAATGTCAGTGATTAGTTCTCCAGTGATGGAAAAAAGGCAGTGGCAATTGGTGAGCTAAGCGTTATATCGGGATGGAATAAGATGCGGGTTTTTATTATTTGTTATGCCGGGCGTTAGACTTTAACAATAACGGGATATCTGAACTGCCCGGAGTTTACCGTGAATTTCCAACAACTAAAGATAATCCGCGAAGCTGCACGTCAGGATTACAACCTGACAGAGGTTGCGAATATGCTTTTTACCTCACAGTCAGGCGTCAGCCGTCATATTCGGGAACTGGAGGATGAACTTGGCATCGAAATATTTGTTCGACGAGGTAAGCGACTGCTGGGCATGACTGAACCGGGCAAAGCATTACTGGTCATTGCAGAACGTATTCTCAATGAAGCCAGTAATGTTCGTCGGCTTGCAGACCTGTTTACCAACGATACGTCTGGCGTTCTCACTATTGCAACGACGCATACTCAGGCACGTTATAGCTTGCCAGAGGTCATTAAAGCTTTTCGCGAACTTTTCCCGGAGGTTCGGCTCGAGCTAATCCAGGGGACGCCACAGGAAATTGCGACGTTGTTGCATAATGGTGAAGCTGATATTGGTATCGCCAGCGAGCGTTTGAGTAATGACCCGCAGCTCGTCGCCTTCCCGTGGTTTCGTTGGCACCATAGTTTGCTTGTTCCACACGATCATCCCTTGACGCAAATTACACCATTGACGCTGGAATCAATAGCGAAGTGGCCGTTAATCACTTACCGACAGGGGATTACGGGGCGCTCACGTATTGATGACGCATTTGCCCGCAAAGGTTTGCTGGCAGATATTATATTAAGTGCGCAGGATTCTGATGTCATTAAAACCTATGTTGCTCTTGGGCTTGGGATCGGATTAGTTGCCGAACAATCCAGCGGTGAACAAGAGGAAAAGAATTTAATCCGCCTGGATACGCGGCATCTTTTCGATGCTAATACTGTCTGGTTGGGACTGAAGCGAGGACAACTTCAGCGTAACTATGTCTGGCGCTTTCTGGAACTTTGTAATGCAGGACTTTCAGTTGAGGATATCAAGCGGCAGGTGATGGAAAACAGTGAAGAGGAAATTGATTATCAGATATAGCAAAAAGCCCGCTATAAAAGCGGGCTTTTCAGAAATTTGGCTCCTCTGACTGGACTCGAACCAGTGACATACGGATTAACAGTCCGCCGTTCTACCGACTGAACTACAGAGGAATCGCTGTTGAGGCACATCTTAACGGCGAAAAATCTTTTGTCAAACCCGATTTTTAATTTTCCCAACTGTTTGCCGTTTCTATCAACAGTTTGTTGCATTTGCAGACAATTTGATGGCGAAAATCTTTGCAGCTTTGCTGATTCTCCCTCATTATTTGAAATGTGGTTTCACTTTCTGCAATTAAGGTCGGCTTTGAATATCTCCTCTGCTTTACGCCAGGTTGTTCACGGCACTCGCTGGCACGCTAAACGCAAGAGCTACAAAGTGTTGTTCTGGCGCGAGATAACCCCGCTTGCTGTTCCTATCTTCATGGAGAATGCCTGTGTCCTGTTGATGGGGGTTCTGAGCACTTTTCTGGTCAGCTGGCTGGGAAAAGATGCGATGGCCGGCGTGGGATTGGCGGACAGCTTCAATATGGTCATTATGGCTTTTTTTGCAGCTATCGATCTTGGTACTACTGTCGTTGTAGCATTTAGTCTCGGTAAGCGAGATCGACGACGAGCGAGGGTGGCGACGCGGCAGTCATTGGTGATCATGACGTTGTTTGCCGTACTGTTGGCAACGCTAATTCATCATTTTGGCGAACAAATTATTGATTTCGTCGCGGGTGATGCCACGACAGACGTTAAAGCACTGGCGTTGACTTATCTGGAGCTGACCGTACTCAGTTATCCAGCAGCTGCCATCACTCTTATTGGTAGCGGGGCACTTCGTGGTGCAGGGAATACGAAAATACCGCTACTGATTAACGGTAGCCTGAATATTCTTAATATTATTATTAGCGGCATATTGATTTACGGCCTTTTCTCCTGGCCGGGACTGGGATTTGTCGGGGTTGGGTTTAACCATTTCTCGTTATATTGGCGCAGTTGCAATTTTGTGGGTGCTGGCGATTGGTTTTAATCCTGCGCTAAGGATTTCGTTAAAGAGCTATTTTAAACCGCTGAATTTTAGCATTATCTGGGAAGTCATGGGGATTGGTATTCCAGCGAGTGTCGAATCAGTGTTATTTACCAGTGGTCGGTTATTAACCCAAATGTTCGTTGCCGGAATGGGGACCAGTGTTATTGCCGGAAATTTTATCGCGTTCTCAATTGCGGCTCTTATCAACTTACCCGGAAGTGCGCTCGGCTCTGCTTCTACGATCATTACAGGCCGAAGGTTGGGGGTAGGGCAGATAGCGCAAGCAGAGATTCAGTTGCGGCATGTGTTCTGGCTGTCCACTCTTGGATTAACGGCCATCGCCTGGCTAACGGCTCCCTTTGCCGGGGTTATGGCATCGTTTTACACCCAGGATCCACAGGTTAAACACGTCGTTGTGATTCTGATTTGGCTAAATGCTTTATTTATGCCTATTTGGTCCGCCTCATGGGTGCTACCCGCTGGATTTAAAGGTGCTCGTGATGCCCGTTACGCCATGTGGGTTTCGATGTTGAGCATGTGGGGTTGTCGGGTTGTAGTCGGTTATGTGCTGGGAATCATGCTTGGCTGGGGTGTGGTTGGTGTCTGGATGGGAATGTTTGCCGACTGGGCTGTGCGGGCCGTGCTGTTTTACTGGCGAATGGTTACTGGACGTTGGCTATGGAAATACCCTCGATCCGAGCCGCAAAAGTGTGAAAAAAAGCCAGTTGTGTCGGAATAAACGACAAAATGCAGATTATTTCAGCAAACGATTTCAAATTTAAAAAACAGGCTTTGACATTGTGGGTGGGCATCGCTAATATTCGCCTCGTTCTCACGATTCCTCTGTAGTTCAGTCGGTAGAACGGCGGACTGTTAATCCGTATGTCACTGGTTCGAGTCCAGTCAGAGGAGCCAAATTTTAGTCTTGAGACATCTTTATGAGTCTCAAGACAGTTAAAAAATAAAAATTATTTTTACCCGGTTACCTTGTAAAAAAGTGACCGGGTTTTTTGATTTCTGTGTTTCGTGTGTTTAATCGAGTCTCACGCTTCAGTGAGCAAATTGCCCCTCCCCAACAGACATCACGATTCACAAGGTCAAAAATTCTGTTCCATGAAGTACCGTACAAAGATAAAGAGAAAAATGCCTTATGCGGGATGTAGCTGTCGCGTCTTTATCGGGAAACTATATGTAATTGCCACTTTGTCTTCGGTAATCAGAAAAAGAAGACCTGCCATTTTAATAAATATTATTTCTCTGGGAACGGGGATTTTTTATAAGCAATATGACGAGTTAAACATTATATTTTTATAAGGATTATATGAGATTAAAGAAATCTGCCATAAAGACAGATTTCTTTAACATATAATTAGAGATTTGCGACGTTATGATAAACTTTTTGTACATCGTCGTCATCTTCAAGGGCATCAACAAGCCCTTCAAAGATTTCTAAATCTTCTGGGGAAAGCTCAACTTCAGATTGAGCAATCATTTCTAATTCTGTTGTTGAGAACTCAGTGATTCCAGCTGCTTTTAGCGCCGCGATTCCTTTATGAAGGTCAGTAGGTTCAGTATAAATAACAATATTACCTTCTTCTTCAGTTACATCACGAACATCAACTTCAGCTTCAAGCAAAATTTCAAAAATATGGTCAGGGTCTGTTCCTTTAAATACAATCACACCCGTATTGTCAAACATATAGCTGACAGAACCTGCCGCTCCGATATTGCCGCCTTTTTTATTGAAAATTGTGCGAACGTTAGCAATCGTACGGTTAACATTTGAAGTCAATGTCTCGGCGATAATCATTGAGCCATTAGGACCAAAGCCTTCATAACGGCCCTGCACGAACGTTTCATCTCCGCCGCCTTTGGCTTTATCAATTGCTTTATCAATAACGTGCTTTGGAACTTGTGCCTGCTTTGCACGTTCAATAACGAATTTTAAAGATGTGTTTAATTCTGGATCGGGTTCACCTTGTTTGGCAGCAGCATAGATTTCTACACCGAATTTTGCATAAATTTTAGACGTTGCACCGTCTTTAGCCGTTTTTTTAGCAACAATATTGGCCCATTTACGTCCCACTGGAATGATCTCCTCGAAAATTTATTTACATTACTGGTAAATCGTTAACATGTGTTAATTCAGCATATTATATCATAACAGGAAAAATCTCGTCTATTAGAAATAAAAATATTCTAAAGCCATAATCTTATATTTAATTTTATAAAAACTAATGTTGTTGGCGGGATTTTTTATAATTGTGTTTTGAAAGCATACTTGCTTTTAATATGTGGAAATCATTAAGACGATAATAAAACTCGCATCTGCCCAAGGAAGCAAACAGCCCGCGTTTATTGCAGGCTATTTGCCAGATGTCTTACTTAATCCTTCACATCTATTTCTGATAAGAAGGTTCATAACTTATTATCGGAACGGCGGCTCATTAAAGGTTCGTAATTTACGTGAATGCAGTCGGTCGCCTTCTGCGCGCAGCAAATCGATCGCCCGAATGCCAATTTGCAGGTGTTCGGAAATAGCGCCTTCATAAAAACGGTTAGCCTGGCCGGGAAGCTTAATCTCACCATGTAACGGTTTATCTGAAACACACAGTAGTGTCCCGTATGGCACGCGGAAACGATATCCTTGCGCGGCAATGGTTGCACTTTCCATATCAATTGCTACGGCCCGGCTTAAGTTAAAACGAAGTGCAGAAGCTGAGTAACGTAACTCCCAGTTCCTGTCATCTGTGGTTACCACCGTGCCAGTACGTAACCGCTGTTTGACTTCTTCACCAGGCCTGCCGCTGACTAACTTGGTAGCGTCATAAAGCGCACGTTGCACTTCCGCAATGCTCGGAATAGGAATATCGGGCGGGAGAACTGCATCAAGAACGTGGTCATCGCGTAAATAAGCGTGTGCAAGGACATAATCTCCAATGGCCTGGCTTTCACGTAATCCGCCACAGTGACCAATCATCAACCAGACATCCGGGCGTAGCACTGCCAGATGATCGCAGATGGTTTTAGCATTGGACGGTCCCACGCCAATATTCACCAGAGTAATACCCTGACCATCAGCGGTAATTAAATGCCATGCTGGCATCTGGTGTTTTTTCCATGCAAGGTCGGAAATGGCTTCTTCTGGCGCTTCGGTTTCGGCAGTGATCCAGTTCCCGCCAGCACAAGAAAGGGCAATGTAGGGACTATCAGGATCGAGGATCTGGCTGCATCCCCAACGAACGAATTCATCCACATAACGTGTGTAGTTGGTAAACAAGACGAACGGTTGAAAATGTTCTACTGGCGTACCGGTATAATGGCGCAACCGTGCGAGGGAAAAATCAACCCGGCGAGCATCAAAATGCGATAACGGGGAGAATTCCGTTGGATGATAAATGCCGTCTGCAGTTTCATCGCCGATTTGCGCCAGTTCTGTTGTCGGGAAGTAGCGAGTTAAACCAGCGCTCATTGAGCGATCAAGTGTTAATTCAGAGCCATCGATGACATAAGGATAAGGGATTTCATGCTGCGAGGGTTGCACAGAGATATGCGCACCATAATCCTGATACAGCAACGTAAGTTGTTCATTGAGATACGAACGAAAGAGAGTAGGGCGAGTAATCGTGGTGGTGTAACTGCCTGCGTGAGTAAAACGACCAAATGCGCGCGTTTTGGGGGGATTAGTTGTGCTACCGTCCCAGGTTACGGTCAGTGATGGATAGACAAAAAGACCTTGTTTGCGGGCGTTTTCATCAGGTAATTCGCCACTTGTAATATATTTGCCAATGGCGTTGCGTAAAGCAACTACAGATTGCTCATACAGCGCGTCGAGTTTATCCAGTGCCTGAGCTGGGGTCAGACCGGAGCCCTTATTATTCATGTGTGTCTCCTGTTCCATACAATTACCGCACATCCGATAGTATGTCACAGGAATGTGAAACAAAAGTATAAGGCGAAGATCGGATGATCTTCGCCAGGCTATCACGAGCGTTGATTGTCTTTCATCAATAAAGCGGTCATTGCAGAAATCAGGCATCCAGCCAGCAAATAAATGGCGACGCTATGCCAGTTCCCGGAAAAGTAAGTGATGAGTGCAGCGGCAATAAAAGGTGTAAATCCACCGCCAACCACACTGGCAACCTGATAACCGACTCCAGCACCACTGTAGCGATAACTGGCACCAAACATTTCGGTAAACATCGGTTGTTGCACACACACCACCATGTCATGCGCAATGTTTGCCAGCATTATGGAGAAGAAAACTATCCAGAAAATAGATTGTGCTTCAAGCGCCATAAAGAAAGGAAATGCGCTCAACGTTCCGATCAACGCGCCTGTGATATAAACCCTGCGCCGACCAAAACGATCGGCAAGCCAGGCAAAACAGGGAATTGTCAGGCAGCTTAATCCACCTACCAGCAAACCAATATTAAGGAAAAGTTCGCGCGGTAACCCCATATTCTGGGTTGAATAATTAAGTGCAAAGGCAGTAACAATGTACATCGTCAGCAACTCGCACAGTCGTAGTGCAATAATCTTCAGGAAAGCACCGGGATGTCGTAACAGAGCTTCGATAACCGGGATGCGTTTTTTCGCGGCCGCTTGATTATGTTGCTGTTGTTCAAATTCCGCGGACTCCTCCATGCCATTGCGCACCCACAATGCTCCCAGTACCAGTACGATGCTAAACAGGAAAGGAATGCGCCAGCCCCAGCTTAAAAACTGTTCGTCAGTCGTCATCATACTGATCAATGAAACCAGTCCGGTTGAAAGCAGTAAACCTACTCCGTAGCCAACTTGTACACCGCTACTGTAAAAGGCTTTTTTATTTTTCGGCGCACTTTCAACGGAAAGCAACGCTGCGCCTCCCCATTCGCCGCCGACGGCAAATCCCTGAATGGCACGCAGTGTCACCAGCAAAATAGGTGCCCACCACCCAATGGTCGAGAATGAAGGAAGAATACCAATCAAGGCTGTCGCGATGCCCATCATCCAGACGGTCAGCATTAACATGCGCTTACGTCCCAGCCGGTCACCAAAGTGACCGAAAATGACACCGCCGAGCGGTCGGAAAAGGAAGCCGACACCAAAGGTGGCAAATGCGGCGAGCGTTCCCATCGCCGGGCTTACTTGCGGGAAAAACTCGCGATTAAACACCAGTGCGGCGGTAATGCCATAGAGTAAAAAATCATACCAGTCGACGACGGCACCAGCGAAACTGCCTAACGCAGCTCGTCGGGCGCGACTTAACGAAAGCGTCCCTTCATCGGGACGAGTGGAGATGAGCGTGGAGTCCATAATGATCCTGTTTGTACTGTCTTTTTATAATTAGTATGGAAAAGG
>OBZI01000606.1_pt1 | contig 12917 bp, 2 predicted proteins | sample 1476911 | NCBI WGS metagenome assembly OBZI01 (sample SAMEA2580238, study PRJEB22360) | human gut metagenome | biome: human gut; feature: human-associated habitat; material: faeces | place: Denmark | collected 2008/2010 | reverse complement strand
TGACGACGTTCGTGCTCGTATCGATAAAGACAGCGCTCGTTTCTTTAACGGTAGCGAAAATATCGGTATTACACCTAAGGGCGTTCAAATCGAAAACACCGATACCTTAGAACAAGCAAAATTCGATAAATACGGTATGTACGCAAGTGAAGGGGACAAAACAGTTTACTACACTACAACTGGTATCAGCGCAGGCGACCAAATTATTAATAATGTGAAAGCTGGTGTAGCAGACACTGATGCAGTTAACGTATCTCAACTTAAACAAGTTCAAAATCAAATCGCTGCATCTACTCAAGTTACAACTGTAACAGCTGGTGACCACATTAAGGTTACACCAACTGTAAATGGTAATACTCACGACTACAAAGTATCTCTTGCAGATGATATTGCTGGCCAAATTACAAATAACACAACAAATATCACTAAAAATACAAATGATATCAAAAATATCAAAGGCGACTTATCCAAGATGGATAAACGTGTCAATAAATCTGTAGCAGGTGCAGCAGCGTTAGCGGCATTGCATCCACTTGACTTCGATCCAGATGCTAAATGGGACTTCGCTGCAGGCTATGGTCATTACCGCAGTGGTGATGCGGCAGCTATCGGTGCTTTCTATCGTCCTAACGAAGACGTACAACTTAGCGTAGGTTCTACTGTAGGCAGTGATGAAACAGTATTTAATGCTGGTTTATCTGTGAAAGTAGGCGCTCATAGCAATGTATCTCGCTCTCGTGTAGCAATTGGTAAAGAAGTATTAGCTCTTAAGAAAACAGTAGCTGAACAAAATGCTCAAATTCAAAAATTGACTACATTGTTGAATAGTGTTGCTGGTACTAAGATGAAAGCCGATCACACAACATTGTTCCCAGATATCCCTACAAACCATTGGGCATATGAAGCTGTAAGCGATTTATCTCGTCGTGGTCTTGTAGAAGGCTATCCAGATGGCACATTCGGTGGTGACCGTATGTTAACACGTTATGAATTTGCTCAAATTGTATACCGTGCTATTCAAGACGGCGTAACAGTTAATGATCGCCTTGTAACAGAATTCAGCCCTGAAATGGCTTTCTTCCGTGTTGACACTGTAGCTAAAAATGCTAAAGGTGAACCAACAATCGAACGCGTTCGCGTTAATAAAAAATAAGGATACTATTAGTTTATAGTGTTCACACAACTTAATAAGTAGCTACTATGCATACCTCAACTCCACCCCGAGGTTGCATAGTAGTGAATCAAAAAAGGAGTAACTGATATGATCAGTTACTCCTTTTGTAGTTCCATATTATGTAATTTTCGATATTATTTGTGATTATATTATTTGCGATTTATTTTGCAAAATATCCTAACGCTTGGATATGTGCGATGGATTCGTCTAAATATTGTTCAGAGGACACAATGTGTTTAGTGCCATCATCTTTTGTTCTTTCAACGGTCATGTTTTCGTTCATAGTATCAATCAATTCTTGACGAGAAATTGGTTTTGCCATCAATTTCATGACGTACGATAAACCTTCATCAACAGAATAGTCTATTTGATTATACATATTGCCAAGGCACATGTATTGATAGCCACCTTTTTCAACCAGGGTGGATACATAGTTTATAAAATGCTCTGGAATATAGGTTTCATTTTCCACAAACGGTAATTGATCATACTTTTTAGCATACGTGTTGACATGTCCAACGATAGCAAGATGGAATAAACGTCTATACATAGCATCAGTATCGATTTCATAATCAGGATGGTGTTTTTCAATATGTTTCATAATAGCTGCTACATTGAATGGTCGTTTTGTATCCATTAATTCTTGAATGCTAATGTGCATAACATTGGTCCACTCTGGAGGAACACCAGGCTCTTCATCTAATGCATTGTTGAAGTATAGTGTATCTAGTACTTTCTTCTCAACCCTTTCGTCATGGGAAATTTTATCTTCGTTGCTACACTTTGTTAATAGGGCCATGCGGAACTGAGTATCATACACATAATCGTAGTACTGCTCCTTATCAATGTAGCTATCTCTAGCTAATGTTCTAATATTATTTTCGACATTACTATCAAGCCATGTAATGAAGGAACGATTCAATGTTTCGTCACCGATGTAAGCGCAACCTTGCTCTTGCGCACGTTCAATAAATTCTGATACATATACAGGATCATTAATAGCTTCTAAGTATTCGTGCCCAACGTAGTAATCGTTAGATTGGAGTACACGATTTATGTTTTTGATCTTATAATCAGAAATTTGTTGGGAACGTTCATCTAGCTTCATTGTTTCTGCAATGAGTTTTAATACATTTTTTGTGTAGACCGTACGCTCTTGTAATGAGTCGTTAGGTGCATGTTTTTCAGAATATAACATAATATCCCGCAATTGCTCTAACCGTTTCCAACCTGGATACGTATTATATGAAACATAGGCAATACCACGATCAGATAGGTTGTGACTGCAAATATTAAGGATTTTATCTTTTACCACATCAGGCACCCAAGACCAAATACCATGAACGATAATGTAATCGAAGGTACCGAATGTCTCATCAATATCCATAATATTTTTTTCTAATAAGGTAATATTTTTAAGCCCCATGGATTCAATTAATTCATTCCCATGTTTCACCTGTGTAGGGGATAGGTCGATGCCTGTGAAAGTTGCTGTTGGATTATATAGGGCTTGGGGTATGATATTTCCACCGCAAGAAGAGCCCAACTCTAATACGCGCGCGTCTTCAACTGGTACTGGGTCTAAGCCATAAATAAGAGCTTTTGCCATTAAAGATGTAATACATGTATTGGAAAATGGTTTTGATACGTATAGAAAATCGTCGTAAGATTCCTTTAGGTCGTTAATTTTAGATTGATCTACACTAGTAATGTGTTGTTTACTCATTAGAATATATCCCCTCTATAACTAATACTCGTAAAATAGTTCTCATAATGATTTAGTATATCATAATTTTTATCAGAATCGGTCAAAAAAATTCATAGTTATTTCATTTATGAGTTCGTATATGAAAAAAATGTGAAAGTACCTTTAAAAGGTTGTTGGATTATTATAATTATATTTTTCTATGATCCATATTTTATAGATAATATATAAATAGATGCCAAAATCGAGAAAAATCAATGAGATTAAATCAATTAATCGTTTATTTATAACTTGCATTAATATTGTTATCGAAAAAACTAGTACTGCATAGAGAAAAATAGATTATATTTTATAAAATACGTATAAAACACCGAAAAAATGAGTAAAAAAACACTCATATATTAAATTTTGTTTAACAAAATAAAGGTTCTGACAACAAACCTTGCTGTTTATGATAAAAACATGAAGAAAACTATTTACAACATTTTCGATATATGATATTCTGTTCATGACACAAAATGAAAGAAATATGAAAGATACTCAGAAAGGCGTAAAGGTATGGGAAATTTAGGCTTTTCGTTCTTTTGTATTTAAATGATTTAATTATAAGGATTGTAATTGTGTCTAGTTAAGAAAGGGGTTCATAGTAATATGAATAAAATCTTTAAAGTTGTTTGGAGCAAAACTAAAGAGTGCTACGTAGTAGTTTCCGAAGTTGCAAAAAACAATGGTGGTAAGAAAAAAGCTCTTGCTAGCGTGTTAGCTGGTTTGGCTATGGTAGGCGCTGGCACAGTTGGAACAGGTGTTCAGGCAGCTGATTCGAATTCAGCAACGACGATGAATTCATCCCAACAAATTAATGTTTGGGCTACAACAAATGAAAATAATGCTACAGCTCGTCAACCAGGTTCTGGTACTGCAAATGCTAATGATGTAAGACCGTCCCAATATGGTGATGAAATTAGCATTGCCGTTGGTGCAAAAAATGTTGTTAAAAGTACTGATACTTCTAATCAAGGTGGCGGTAGCTCTGTAGCTCTTGGTAACAAAAATACTTTGAAGGGTAACCGTAATGTTGCTGTTGGTACTGGTAATAAAACTTATGGCGAAGATAGTATTGCCGTTGGTAGTAATGTAACAGTTGCTACAGGTCGTGGCATTGCAATTGGTAATGATTATAATAATACTCATACAATTGCATATGGTGCAGGTGAACCAAGTGAAACTGGTGAAACAAAGAATGCATTTGCTCTTGCAATTGGTAATGGTGCACAAGCAGACGGCCGTGCGAATAACGCATCTGGTGGTATCGCAATTGGGCAAGCTGTTAAGGCAACACATAATAATACAATTGCAATGGGTGTTGAAGCAAAAGCTACTGGTGCTCAAGCAATTGCATTTGGTAAGATTGCAAATGCTAGTGGTTCTGGTTCATTTGCTCTTGGTCAAGCAACAAATGCAACTTCTCATGGTTCTATTGCTATGGGTAATGGTGCACAATCTACTGGTAGTGGATCTACAGCACTTGGTCGTACAGCAAAAGCTACAAATGATGGTACTGTAGCATTAGGTTTCAATGCGGAAGCAACTGGTGATCATGCAATCGCAATTGGTGGCGATGGTAAAGGTGCCGCATATGATAGTACTAATACAACATTTGCTGGTTTAAATGAAAAAACAACTGCATCTGCTAAAAATGCTGTTGCTGTAGGTCACCAAGCTACTGCAAATATCGAAGGTGGCGTAGCTCTTGGTTCTGAATCCAAAACAACTGTTGCAGCAGGTGTACAAGGTTATAACCCAGCATCTGATCGTACAAATAAATATAGCACTCAAGCTGGTGCAGTTGGTACATCCACATTGGCAGCAGTTTCCGTTGGTGAAGGCTCTACAAAAACTCGTCAATTGACAGGTCTTGCTGCAGGTACTGCAGATACTGATGCTGTTAACGTAGCTCAATTGAAAAACGTTAACTTGAAATATGCTGGCGACTCTGGTAATAGTGATGTATTGTTGAAAGATGGTACATTGAAGGTTAAAGGTGATACAAAACTTATTTCTACATCTGCTGATGCTACTGGAATTACAGTAACAGCTAAAGTAGGAGACAATATTACTACTAATACCGATGGTAAAGCTGTAGCTCCTACTACAAACGGCATCGCTACAACTGACAATGTAACTCAAGCAATCAATAACTCTGGTTGGAAAGTAACTTCCGCTAACAATGGTGGTACTACAAACGGCACTACTTCTGAAAAAGTAAGCCCTGGCGACACTGTTACTTTCAGCGCTGGTAAAAACATCGTATTAGACCAAGCTGGTAAACAATTCACATACTCCTTGAACAAGGACGTTGACTTGACTAATGGTGGTTCCTTAACAATTGGTGATACTAAAATTAACAACGATGGCATGACTATCACTGGTGGTCCATCTGTTCTTAAAACTGGCATCAACGCTGGTAACAAAAAAATCACTAACGTAGCTCCTGGTACTGATGATACTGACGCAGTTAACGTAAAACAATTAAAATCCGCTAAGACAGAAGTTAAAGGTGGTTCTGGCATAACTGTTGCTAAGACTCAAGATACAACAGATGGTCATGATATTTACACAGTAAGCGCTACTGGTGCTACTGGTAACACAGATCCTTCTAAAGTTGTAAATGGCAAAAATACTACTGTTGAAGGTGACGGCAAAGCAGCTACTCCTTACAAAGTAAATGTAGAAGGCGACTTGGCTGATATCTCCTCCATCACAAATGGTGCTGGTTCTGGTAAAATCTCCTTCGCTGGTAATCAAGTTGTAAAAGTTGAAGGCGACAACCCTATTTCCTTAGATGGTAAAGGTGGCTATGTAACTGGCTTACAAAACAAAGATTGGGATATTATTAACCCAACTCCTGTTTCTGGTCGTGCAGCAACTGAAGACCAATTGAAAAAAGTAAGCGATGGCTTCAACAACACAATTAAATTAGCAGGTAACACTGGTAACACAGATACTCAAAAATTCAATAAAACTGGTGGTTTGAGCTTCGGTGTTGTGGGTGCTAACAACGGTCAATACATCAAAACAACTGCTTCTGGTACAGATGTAGTAGCTGATTTGTCCGATGATGCAAAAGCTAAATTGAACCATAAAGTGGAGGTTCAAGGCGTAGGTACTAATGTTCATGTAACAGAAGATACAACTCAAGCTGGCAAAACTATTTACAAAGTCGCTGTTGATGCTGCAACTCCAGCTGGTGCTTCTTCCACTGAAAGTGTAGTTAAAAAAGCAGCTGCAGCTGGTGATACAAACATGGCTGATATTGCTGTTGAAAACGGTAAAAACTCTGGCGAGCCAGATGCTCAATACTCCGTTAATGTTTCCAAAAATGCTGTTAAAGATGCAGCTCGTGAAGCAGTAACAGTAAATAATGGTGGTAATACTGATAGCCCTATCACTGTAACACCTACGAAAGATGAAACTAGTCATAATACTACTTATGCAGTAACATTCGATGGCACTAAAGCTGCTAAAGTAATTCCTTTGACTTACAAAGCTAACGGTGCTAACAATCAAACAGTTACATTAGAAAAAGGTTTAAACTTCACTAACGGTTCCAACACAACAGCTTCTGTAGACGCTGATGGCGTAGTTAAATACGACTTGAACAAAGACGTTGATTTGACTAAAAACGGTTCCTTAACAATTGGTGATACTAAAGTTAACAACGATGGCGTAACTATCACTGGTGGTCCATCTGTAACTAAAACTGGTATTGATGCTGGTAACAAAACTATCACTAATGTAGCTCCTGCAGTTAACGGTACTGATGCAGTTAACTACAATCAATTGAAAGCTGCACGTACAGTTGTTACATCTTCTGACGGTTCTGTAACAGTAACACCTGGTACAAATGGTGATGCATTAACTTATGACTTGAAAGTTAATAATACTGGTGGTACTACTGCTTCCACTTGGAACATCAAATCCTCTGCAGATACAGCTAATGGTGGTGCTACTGCAACAGGTCATGAAGCAGCAGCTAAAACTATTGAAAACACTAAAACAGTAGAAATGATTGCTGGTAAAAACTTAACGGTTAAACAAACTAGCGATACTGATGGTGCTAAAGTTGAATATGCATTGAGCAAAGACCTTAAAGATCTTACAAGCGTAACTACAGAAAAAGTAACAACTAAAGAAATTACTTTGAAAGATCCTAGTGGCCCTAGCGAAACTGTAATTAAGAAAGATGGCGACCGCATTACATACACTAATGACGGTGGCAATACTACTAAAACAATCTCTACTTTAGAAGATGAAAAACACATCACTCAAGGTGAATACACAGTAGGCGATAAAACAATTGATCCGAATGCCGCTGATGATGAAGTTACAATGACATACACTGATGGTAAAGGTGCAGTTGTTAATGATGCTAATGGCGATCCTATTACTACTAAAATTAAAGGTATTGCTAAATCCGATCTTTCTAACATCACTCCTGCTGGTAAGAAAGTAATTACTGGTCTTGGTTCTATCGTTAAAGGCGGCGAAAACGTTAACGTAACTGAAGCATCTGATGCTACTACTGGCCAAAAAACTTACACTGTAAATGCTGTAACTCCAGCTGTTTATACTAAAGCTGATGGCACTAAAGTATACAAAATTGTAGATCCTACAACAAATGCTGTTACATACAATACAAAACCAGATGGCACAGGTACTGCTGTTCCTGCAAATGATGTTATCGTATCTTTCGAAGATTCTAATGGTAACACAACTGGTGGTAACACTATCATCAATAACGTAGGTTCTGCTATCGACAAAACTGGTACAGCTACTGGTGATACATTCTTAACTAAACTAGGTGATGCAGCTAATGCAACTCCAAATGCAGCAGTAAACGTTAAGGACCTTAAATCTACATCCGATGCTATTATCGGTAAAGAGCTTCACATCGCTCCTACAGCAGTTAAAGCTGGTAGCACTGAAGTTAAAGGCGGTGTAGTTGACGGTACTGAAAACGTATACAAATACGATGCAGCTACTAAGAAAGTTACATTGACTTACAACGATGGCAACGGTAAAGCTGTAACTGATACTAAAGCAGTTATCGACTTCTCCGCCTTGAACATCCCAGCAGCATCTACTCCTTACAGCTTCAAAACAAATGCAACTGGTAACCTTGAAGACGGTTCCAATGCATCTGAAACTGAAGTAGCAAGCGGTAAAACTGTAAACTTCGGCGCAGGCAAAAACTTGACTGTAAAACAAGAAATCGGTACTGATGGTAACCAAACATATACTTATGCATTGAACAAAGACTTAACTAACCTTGATAAAGTAGTTGTTAACGGTAAAGATGGCGTTAACGGTCAAGACGGTGTAACAATCACTGGCCCTCAAGGCGCAGCTGGTACAGATGGTAACAATGGTAAAGTTGGTATCTCTGGTAAAGATGGTAAAGATGCAGTATCTATTTCCGGTAAAGATGGCGTAGGTCACATTGGTTTGACTGGCCCTGCTGGTAAAGATGGTAAAAATGCAACTGCTGACATTACTGTAAAAGATGGCGTTCCTGGTGTTGATGGCCAACCTGGTGAAACTATGACTCGTATCGTATACCAAGACAAAGACGGTAACGAACATGAAGTAGCAACTCACGATGATGGCATGAAGTTCGCTGGTGACGACGGTCAAGATAACCAAGATACAAATGCACAAGTTATTAAGAAACATCTTAATAAGGTTTTAGATATCGTTGGTGGTGCAGATAAAACTAAGTTGACTTCTACTGATAACATTGGTGTTAACAATGTTGGTGGCAAATTGAAAGTTCAATTGGCTAAAAACGTTGACTTGGATGCTGATGGCTCCTTGACTACTGGCGCTACAAAAGTTGATAACAAAGGTGTTACAATCACTGCTCCTGCAGGTGGTACTACTACTGATGTTAAATTGACTAAAGATGGCTTAGATAATGGCGGTAACAAAATTGTTAATGTTAAAGCTGGTGAAAACGATACAGATGCAGTAAACGTTAAACAATTGAAAGACAAAGTTACAACTGTTGAATCTTCTGATGGCACTATCTCCGTAACTGATAAAAATGATTCTACATCTGCAACTTATGATGCAGCTAAAGGTCACCAATACGATATCAAGATCAATAGCCAAGGTGTTGTAAACAACGCTCAACTTCCAGTGGTATACACTAAACAAGATGGCACTAAAGTTTACAAACAACCAGATGGTACTTTCAACACAGCTAAAGATGGTTCTGGTACTGTCGTAGCACCTAATGAAGTAATCGCTTCCATGAATAGTGCAGGTGACTCCACTACAGCTCCTACTAAGTTGAACAACGTTGGTTCCTCCATCGCGGATAAAGCTGGTAATACATTCTTAGATAAGATTGATGCAGCTGCTGGTGACAACAATACTAAGAACGGTGCGGTAAACGTAACTGACCTTAAAAATACAGCTGACGCATTAATCGACAAAGGCTTGAAATTCGACGCTAACTCTGGCGGTGTGAAAACTAATAAACTTGGTTCCACTGTAAAAGTTCAAGGCGAAGGCGCTAAAGCTGATACTGAGTACAGCGGTGAAAACGTTAAGACTATCATTGGTCAAGATGCAGATGGTAACACAACTATCGACGTTAAACTTGATAAAAACCTTAAAGCTGAAACTATCACTGTAACAGGTAAAGATGGTAAAGACGGCAAAATTGGTATCAACGGTAAAGACGGCACTAACGGTGTTGATGGTACTAATCGTGTAGATATCCAAGTTGAAAAAGGCAAAGATGGTATCGACGGTAAAAATGGTGCTGATGGTATCTCCCGTATCGTATACGAAGATAAAACAGGCAAACATACTGTTGCTACATTAGAAGATGGCTTAGCATTCAAAGGCGATAATACTACTGTTGTTAAGAAAAAACTTGGTGAACAATTAGATATCGTTGGCGGTGCAGATAGCACTAAATTGACTGATAACAATATCGGTGTAAATGAAGACGGCGGTAAATTGAAAGTTCAATTGTCTAAAGACCTTGATCTTACTAAAGATGGTTCCGTAAAAATCGGCGACACTACAGTTAACAACGATGGTTTGACTATCACTGGTGGCCCATCTGTAACTAAGACTGGTATTGACGCTGGTAATAAAACAATTACAGGCGTTAAAGCTGGTGAAAACGATACAGATGCTGTAAACGTTAAACAATTGAAAGATAAAGTTACAACTGTTGAATCTTCTGATAACACTATCTCCGTAACTGATAAAAATGATCCTACATCTGCAACTTATGATGCAGCTAAAGGTCACCAATATGACATCAAGATTAATAACCAAGGTGTTGTAAACAATGCTCAAATTCCAGTGGTATACACTAAACAAGATGGCACTAAAGTTTACAAACAACCAGATGGTACTTTCAACACAGCTAAAGATGGTTCTGGCGACGTTGTAAATGCTGGCGATATCATCGCTTCTATGAACAACCCTAACGCTTCTACTACAGATCCAATGAAATTGAACAACGTTGGTTCTTCCATCGCTGATAAAGCTGGTAATACATTCTTAGATAAGATTGATGCCGCTGCTGGTGACAACAATACTAAGAACGGTGCTGTAAATGTAACAGACCTTAAAAATGCTGCTGATGCAATCGGCAACAAAGGCTTGAACTTCGGTGCTCAATCTGGCGATGACATCCACAAAAACTTGGGTGAAAAACTTGAAATCGTAGGTGAAGGCACTAAAGCTGATGATAACTACAGCGCATCCAACATCAAAACTATGACTAAAGATGGTAAAGTTGTAATCGGTCTTGATAAAGATCTTAACGGCTTGAACTCCATTGGCGTTCCTGGTAAAGATGGCGTAGCTGGTAAAGATGGCGTATCCATTTCCGGTAAAGACGGTGCTAACGGTATCGACGGTAAAGTTTCCATCGGTAAAGATGGTAAAGATGCTGTATCTATCGCTGGTAAAGACGGCGTAGGTCACATTGGCTTGACTGGTCCTCAAGGTCCTGCTGGTGCAGATGGTACTGGTGTAGATATCTCTACAGATCACGGTTCCAAAACTCTTGTTAAACCAGAAGCTAACAATGGCGACAAATCTGAACGTATCGTATACGTACCAAAAGATAAAGATGGTAACCCATTGAAAGATACTGATGGCAACCCAATCAAACGTGAAGTAGCAACTATGGATGATGGTTTGAAATTCACAGGTAACAACACTAGCACTGAAAACAAACATGCGTTGAATACGCTTGTTAAAGTTCAAGGCGAAGGCGTAACTGAAGCTCAATCCAATGCATTCCAATCCGCTGCTGGTAACATCAACGTAGTAGCTGATGGTAACGATACATTAACTGTTAAATTGAACAAAGACCTTAAAGGTATCAACTCCATCAAGAATAGCGACAATGGTCCTGCATTGAACTTCAACGCTGGTGACATTTCTGTAACTGGTGGTAACCTCAACATGGGTGGTAACAAAATTACTAACCTTGGTAAAGGTACTGATGACAGTGATGCAGTTAACTTGAAACAATTGAAAGATTCCCGTACAATCGTTAAATCCACTGATGGTACTGTAGGTGTTCGTGAATCTGAAAGCACTGATGGCGCGAAAGTATACGACTTGTCTACTGGTGCAAGCCCTCGTTTCGATGAGTTAACTGATGAAATCGGTCGTGTAGGTGCACAAGGCGCAGCTCTTGCAGCATTGAAACCTATCCAATACGATCCATTAGAACCAACTCAAATCATGGCTGGTTATGGTAACTACCGTGGTAACTCCGCTATTGCAATGGGCGTTGCTCATTACAAAAACGAGTCCACAATGATGCATGCAGGCTTAGCTTGGGCAGGTGGTTCCCGTCACATGATGGCAAATGCTGGTGTAACTTGGAAAGTTGGCAACCGTGATAGCGAAGCTGCTGTAGCAGATCGTTACCGCAAAGGCCCTATCAGCTCTGCTTATGCAATGCAACAAGAAATGGCTTCCGTTAAAGCACAAAACGCTGGATTAAAAACAGAAGTATCTGATTTGAAAGCTGAAAACGAACAAATGAAAGCTCAAATTGCTGCTATGATGGCAAAACTTGGTATGTAATCATTTGTGAGTGTAAGAACTGAATGAACAAAGGAAGGTATGCGCTACCTAGCGTAGCGCTTACCCCTCCCTATTGTTTATGAAAATAATGCTTTTAAATATGAACGTGAAACGCGTGAGAGATACTTTCACCATAATCTAACGATAGAAAAGAGGAATATAGAATGAAAAAATCTACATTACTTGCTTGTGCAGCGGCTCTTGTTATTTCTACAGGCGTTGTAGGTGCACAATCCGCTCCAACATATGACGATAATTTGATTTTACGTAACCCAGTATCTGCGCCTGCATTGGGCAACGTAGTATTGGTTCCTGTGGCTAGCCCACAAACAGTGTCTGCTGTTCATGACTATGTGAAAGCTTGGCAAAATGCGGAAATCAACATCGCAAAAGCTAAAGTGAAATACGAAAACCATGAACGTATGACTAAAGCTGAGAAAAAATGGTTACATTCCTATGACAAACACAACTATGCTGACTACTTCCGCACACATTCCATCGGTCGTGTACATGGTCAAGAAGTGTTCTTGAACTGGAATGGTGAAAACCGCAACAAAAACGAATATGAATATTTCGAAATGCCTAAATACAATGAAAAAGATGGCTTCACTAACAGCTATGGTTACAATGTATTGCGTGGCATGGTAGATCAAATCAACGAAATCATCCAAAAACAAAAAGAAGTTGGCGGTCCTATGACTGACGACGAAGCACAAGCATTAGAAGATGCTATTTTGGATGTAATGGCTAAAGACCAAGAAAACGTTTCTAACGAAGAACTTCGTCACTACATGAACGAAACAATCTGGTTCGCAGCTAAACAAACAGTTAAAAACAAAGCGAGCGAAGAACCAACTGCTGCTGATGAGCACGTAGTAGACCTTCGCAAAGCTATCAACGAACCAA
>OBZI01000598.1_pt1 | contig 13279 bp, 10 predicted proteins | sample 1476911 | NCBI WGS metagenome assembly OBZI01 (sample SAMEA2580238, study PRJEB22360) | human gut metagenome | biome: human gut; feature: human-associated habitat; material: faeces | place: Denmark | collected 2008/2010 | reverse complement strand
TCAGATGGCTCACCCGCCGCCCCCGCCGCCACGTGCGGGACCGTTGCTCGGTGCACCGCCGCCCTGGAAGTTATTGCCGCCGCCTTGGCCCCCACGGAAGCCGCCGCGTGCGCCGCCCTGACCGGCACCCTGGGAGCCGCCGCCCTGACCCGGACGGTTGTGGCCCCACTGGCCGGGACGCGGACCGCCCTGACCACCTTGGCCCGGACGACCGCCACGGAAGCCGCGGCCCTGCCCCTGGCCTTGGCCGGGACGGCCCGGACGACCGCCACGACCGTTATCAGCAGTCGGACGAGCCATCGGATGCGGACGCGGAATATCACCCGGCGTCGGGGTGTGCATACCCTGCTTGCGGGAGAACGGGTTGTTGCCCGGGCGCGGGCCCTGAGCGTGCGGGCGCGGAATCGCATTTGAAGCGGCATTGCCGCCATTGGCACCGGCGCCGCCCTGAGCGTGCGGGCGCGGAGCCGAAGCATTGCCGCGGTTGTTCTGATGCTGAACCGGCTGGCCATTGTTCGGACGGCCCTGGTTGTTACGACGATCGTTGTTACGGCGATCGTTCGGGCGACTCTGACGACCGTTCTCACGGCCTTCGCGATTATCGCGACCATTCTCACGGTTGTCGTTCTGACCGTGGCGGCCGGGGGTCGGCATGCCGGGGCGTGCGCCGCCCTGCGGACGCGGTGTCGGTGCACCCGGAGTCGGAGCCTGCTGATGTGCCGAGGCAGGCGATGCCTGACGTGCGGGAGCGGCCGGAGTCGGTGCGGAAGATGAAGTGGAAGCCGGGGCTGAAGGTGCGGCCGGGCGGCGCTGCTGCACGGGCTTGGAATCGCCCTTGGCGTTGTCCTTGGCGAACTCTGCCTTCAGACGCCGGGCTACCGGCGGTTCAATCGTAGAAGAAGCGGACTTGACGAATTCTCCCATGTCCTTAAGCTTCTCAAGCACGGTTTTGCTATCGACATTCAAAACCTTAGCCAGTTCGTATACGCGTGGTTTCGCCACTAATTACTCCTATTCTGTGACCACGCGCGTGCATGGGCGTGGTCAGTTGGCGATGACGGCAAGCCTACCCTGTCTCATCGTGCGACCATGATCGTGTTACCTCGTCTCTGGTGTGGGCGATTTCGCGCACACTGCGCCAGCCCACATACGCCAATCAAGCATACTCATAGCGCTGGATAGCGTAGACGCAGCGAGCCGCGCCATTGCTGACGCGGCTCGTATCAGGAAATAATGCGCCCTGAAGATCATTCGCCTTCGAGCCCGGCGGCCTATTCGGCTTCCGGAGCAGCAGCCTCGGCCGCAGCCTGGGCGGCCTTTTCGGCGGCGACTTTCTTGGCATGGGCCTCGGCGGATTCGATGCCGATCTTCCAGCCGGTCAGCTTGGCTGCCAGTCGTGCGTTCTGGCCTTCCTTGCCGATGGCCAAGGACAGCTGGTCGTCGTGGATGAAGGCGATGGCGGTCTTGTTCTTCTCGCTGATCACCTGCACGCCGGTGGCCACAGCCGGGGACAGCGCGGCTGCCACGAACTTGGCCGGATCGTCGGAGTAGTCGACGATGTCGATCTTCTCCGGGCCAAGGTTCTCCATAACGGCACGCACGCGAGCGCCGCCGGGGCCGATCAGCGCGCCCTTCGGGTTCACGCCATCGGTGTTGGCCTTGACCGCGATCTTGGTGCGGGCGCCGGCCTCACGAGCGATGGCCATGATGGACACGGCACCGGAGACCAGTTCCGGCACTTCGCGCTCGAACAGCTTGCGGACCAGCTCCGGGTGGGAGCGGGACACCACGATTTCCGGGCCCTTGATGCCACGGGCCACGTTCACCACGTACACGCGGATGCGTTCGCCGTGGCGGTAACGTTCGCCGGGCACCTGCTCACGGCGAGGCAGAATGGCTTCGACATCGCCCATCGCGACATGCACGTTGGAGGGGTCGGAAGCATCCTGCTGGATGATGCCGGTGATGAGCTTGCCCTTCTGGCCGGAGAACGAACCGAATACCTTCTCATCTTCGGCGCGGCGGAACAGCTGGGTGATGACCTGGCGTGCGGTGGCTGCGGCGAGACGGCCGAAGTCACGCGGGGTGTCATCGTATTCCTCGCCCAGCTTGGGACCGGGGTAAGGGTTGTCTTCGGTGGGTTCGACCGGAATTTCGTCGGCGGCCCACACGGTGAAGTTGCCGGAACGTTCGTCAAGCTCCACGCGCGCGTGCTTGGCGGCGTGCGGGGTCTTGAGGTAGGCGAGGCGCAGGGCCTCTGCCAGCGCATCATCCAGGGTTTCGGGGTCGATTCCTTGCTCGGCGGCGAGCTTGTGTATTCCTGTCAGGTCCAGTTCCATCGATCCGTACCTCCTATGAAGTTATGTGGCGCATGGCCTATGAGTAGTCACAGTTAGCTATTAGTGTATGTTTCCATGCAGACACGCTTCTCTTCAGGACGGTTTACCCGGCGCTTGGCATCCGTACTATGCGCGAGCGCGATGCTGTGTTCGCTTTCGGCGTGTTCGATGCCGCGATTGGCCGGACGGGCCGAGGCGGAAGCTCAAATGACCCCTTGCGAGAAAGCGATGACGTTGGCGAACTACGCCACCCATCCGGCTGAAGGCACACCGTTATTAGAGCAGTATGCCACCGGTCTGGCCGCCCCCCTGGCTTGGATTGACGTTGCCGGGTATTGTTCGGGTCGTTTTGCCGAGGGAACGTTACGTGACGCGCAGACCAAGCAATGGATGGCTTTTCTGGCCGATAAATTCGGGCAGTCCGCGCCTGAGGTGACGCCGGCGCGTCTTGATGGCGTCACGTCCGCCAACGTTGACCGATCGGTATTGGATGCGATGGCCGTGGCCGAGGATCGCGCCGGATTCGCTATCGAGGTCTTGGCCGCACGAGGACAGACCGCTGGGGCTACGTTGGCGTTGAGCGATATGCATAAGACCGCCGGGCAGCAGTTGGTTGCGCTGGCGAACGGCAATTTTGATGATTCCGGCGCACAATCCAGTTCTTCCGGCCAAAACGACCCCCGCCAAAAGGTCTATGCCATCGACCAACTACTGGCCAACCCCACCACCATCGCCGACAAGGCAAGCGGCCAAACCGTACCGACCGCCGCCGCCATCGAAATGGACTGCGCCCGCGCGCAGATCAAGGCCGTGACCGAATCGAAATCTTCCACCGAGAGCGATACGCTGCTCATCCTCGCCGCACTGGCCGCCAAGCACGCCTACACCGCGTTCCAACTTGGCTACCCAGCGACTGACGCCGCATTGTTCGAGTAGACACACACTCCTCACGAAGCCGATGCGAACTTGTTGGATGCTAGTGGGCAAGTCGAGTTGAGGCACGTTCCACCAATGTGAAATCGGTGGTGTACGTACGGGCCGGGCCTGAGTATCCTTCGATGCGGTCGATAAGCATGTCAACGGCATGCTTGGCATAATCATCGATATGAGGATCGATGGTGGTCAGCGCCGGCACCGAGTACTCGGCTTCCGGCACGTTATCGAAGCCGACCACTTGTACATCGTCAGGTACATGCAAACCACATCGTTGCAATTCATGAATTGCGCCTAAAGCAATGGCATCATTGAGACACACTACAACATCCGGGCATGGGAGCTTGTCTAGCATAGCTTTTGTCACGCGCATACCTTCACGCTGATTCATGCTTTCTGCCGGAATCACATACCGCCAATTCACCGATAATCCGCGCTCTTCAAATGCCTTCACATATCCTTGGGCGCGTAACGCCTGGGTCCCTTCCGTCTGACGACGCAGCACTGCCTCATCCACCAGTTCAGGAAGAACACCCATCAGAGCAACCGTTTGGGCACCTTCATCCAAAAATCTTCCTACAACCGTGGAGATGGATTCAATGTTGGGCATGGTGATCCAATCGCTTTTCCCGTAGGCCAGATGGTCTCCGGTCGTTACAATCGGATATGGCTGCTCCAGAACGGCCCCTTCATCCGCGAGCGGCGACATTACGAACAGAATCCATCCTTCCGCCCCTAAACGATAGGACTCGTCAACGCTGGCAACCAACCCTTCACCGTCGGAACCATATGTGTTGATGACTACACCGTAATGGCGTTCTTTTGCGTATTCAATGACCTTGTCAGTGAAAAAAGGAACGAACGGCTGCGAGAAATCGAAGATGTTGAGTCCAATAAGCTTTGTGCCGCCAGATCGCATTGCACGCGCCGAAATATTGACGGTATATCCAAGCTTACGCATCACCTCTTCCACACGGCGACGTGTATCCGGTCTCATACTGCCAGTGTCATTCAGCACATTGGAAACCGTCTTGATGGAGACGTTCGCCTCACGCGCCACGTCCTTGATAGTTACGCGGTTTCCCATTGTTCGAATCCATTTCTGCTTATTACATGACACACCTTCAACAGCGTCATTATGTTCTTATTATGGTAAGTCACAGTCGGGTCGAGCATCTCCTCCTCATATCGGAATCATCTACCCCTCAACCTCAGAATTCAGCCAAGGAGCTTTCCTCCGTTGGACCCCATGCACCATTAGGCAAATATCCTTCTGACAATACTGCAGGACGATCGAACGTAGAGGTTAAACTTTCTGGTTGAAGAAACGCACGCACGCCATCCGAACAAGGGACTTTCTGACCGCCGGCTTTCAACCTAGCTTTTTACATACCCGTCTTTTCTCCTTATTCCTTTGTTGGGTATCGAATTGTTCCAGTCGATGTGAATGACGGCATTGTCTTCCTTTGACTGGTATGCCACATTACATTAGTGGCGAATCCGAACCTCTCTTTCTGCAATCCGGGCATGTTGATGATTGTTTGGGTATTGCTTGGTGGTTGTACAGGGCACAGCAACCATAAGAGACTGCGCCCTGTCATGCGCCACCGTCACTCGAATCACTTCACGTGCACGGCGGTCCAGGAGACCGGCGGCAAGGTCACACGCACAGTGCCGGTATCGGCGTCGGACGTGATGGTGGTGTTGGGGTGCAGAACGACTCGGTTCTGGTCTTCCAGCGTGTTTTTTGCCAGCAGATCATCCTCGTGCAGGGTTTGCGCCTCGACCGCGGAAAGTGCGAATCCTTCCGGCAGCTTGATGGCAAAGTCATTGGCCGCTTCCATGGAGCGATTGACCACAAACACGCTGATCGTACCGTCCTCACCACGCACGGCTACGGAATTGATCGTCGGCACTTCACCGTATTTGTCGGTTTCATACGTTCCGGAAGCCAGTTTCGGTTCAAGCACCGTGCCGCCCTTGGCGAGCTTTGCGGTCAGCGAGAACGGATAGAACGTGGTCTGACGCCACGCCGGGCCGCCCGGTTCGGTCATAATCGGCGCAATTACGTTGACCAACTGGGCCAGGCTGGCGGCGTGCACGCGGTCGGCGTTCTTGAGCAGGGTAATCATCAAATCACCGAACACCACGGCGTCGGCGGCGCTGTACACATCCTCGAGCAGGCGCGGGGCAACCGGCCAATTGCCGATGCCTTCCGGATTCTTGCTCGGCTCTTCGTTGAGATACCAGACATTCCATTCATCGAACGAGATGAACACGTCGTGCTTGCTCTTCAGCCGGGCCTTGGTTGCATCGATGGCGGCGGCGACATCGTTGATGAAACCGTCCATATCGACGCCCGAGGCAAGGAAGCTCTTCATGTCACGGGTGCCATCAGGCTGAAGTTCCGGATGGTAGTACGCATGGCAGGAGACGAAGTTGACGTTGTCAAACGTCTTCTCAAGTACGGTTTCTTCCCACTTGCCGAAGGTGTCCATCACGTGGCTGGATGAACCACAGACCACCAGTTCAACGTTCGGATCGATGGCGCGCATACCTGCCGCCACCGAGGCCGCCAAGGTGCCGTAATCCTCGGCGGACTTGTGACCGGTCTGCCACGGGCCATCCATCTCATTGCCCAAGCACCACATCTTGATGCCGAACGGCTGATCGGCACCATTGGCGCGACGCTCCTCGGAGAGCTTGGTGCCGCCGGGAATATTCGCGTATTCCAACAGGTCGAGGGCCTCTTCAAGACCACGGGTACCCAGATTTACGGCTTCCATCAGCTCGTTGCCGCCGGTTTTTTCCAGCCATTTCGCCATTTCGTGCAGACCAAACTGATTGGTCTCGGTGGAATGCCATGCCAAGTCCAGGCGACGCGGCCGCTCATCACGAGGACCAACGCCATCCTCCCAGCGATAGCCGGAAACGAAATTGCCGCCAGGATAGCGAATCGTGGTAGCGCCGAGTTCCTTGACCAGTTCGATGACGTCCTTGCGGAAACCGTCTTCATCGGCTTCGGGGTGGCCCGGCTCATAGATGCCGTCGTATACGCAGCGACCCAGATGCTCCACGAACGACCCGAACAGTCTGTCGTTGACCGGAGCTACTTCAAAGTCATTATCGACGACGAGTCGAGATTCCTCCAGCTCCCCCGGTTTATTGTCGTGCGAATGCTCGGACATGTGCTCTCCTTTAATCGTTGTCTTCAATACCGCAAGACAACGTTGTGCTAAATACCAAAAGCAATCGGCCCATCTTCTTGGTTCACCTGTTTTGCGGCATCGCCAATCAGCGGTGAATGTGCGTTCTGGATATTTAATACAACCTTGTACTTCTGTTGATATCGATAATACGATGGTTGTACTTAGTACGCAAGTCCCGCTGAGTACAACGTTATCCTTTTCGCTATTTTCCACCCGACACGCCGTATACGATACAGCACAGGAGCGAATACGGACGTTCGTATCAAAAACAAAAAGGGTTCCGGGACAAACCCGGAACCCTAAAGGCGGATAAGGCGAGATTCGAACTCGCGGAGGCTTTCACCTCACACGCTTTCGAGGCGTGCTCCTTAGACCGCTCGGACACTTATCCATGCTGCCAAAATGGCAACTTGTTCATTATGCCACATTCTGCCGACCTGGCAAATCGGAGTTTCGCTGAGCTCGATTCGGCGTGGGATAATGCGATTTTGTGTGAGATTGCGATGGGTCAGACGATGAGCCGATTAACAGTCCGAATTGGTCAACTGCGAAAATCCGAATTCTTCAACTACCAAAATCCGAATATTGGTGGTGGTAGAAGCGGTGACGGGGCCACTCTGCATTGAGTGGTCTCTCCCTCGGTCAGCCTTACGGCTGACAGCTCGAACGCAATTAAGGACAGCTTTCCAGCTGCCATTTTATTTGCTCACTGTCGTTCGCCTTCGCCTAAAAACGCCTCCGGCGTTTTCTTCACGGCTCAGCTCATCAGAGGGGGCATGGAATTTTATTTATGCCACCTGTTCGTGGACGGAGGCGTTGACCCATTGGGACTGCTGGACGTTGTATCCAGAGAAGATGCCGATGTCGAGCATGCAGTCGCGGTAATCGCGGCCGTGGGCGATGGTGATGTAGCTGTCGTCCACCAATCGGTTATGCGTGGGATCCAGTCCGACCCATCGGCCATCCTGATACACCTCGACCCAAGCATGGGTCGCGCCCTCTCCCCCAAGCAAACCGGCAATGTAGCGCGCGGTCAATCCCACATGCCGGCACACGGACAGCATCACGTGCGCATAATCCTGGCATACGCCCTTGCGCTGAGCCAAGGCCTGTTCGGCGGTGGTGCGAATCGTGGTGGAACCGGGCGTATACACAAACGCCTTGTAGACCTCATCCATCACTTCGGCAGCCTGCTGCACCGGAGTGGCGTCGGAAGGCAGCGCCGCCAAGCGTTCGCGGCATACGGCAATCATCGCCTCCACGTTCGGGCCGGGAATGGTGAGCGCTGAATTGAATCGGTACAGCGGTTTATAGGCTTCCTTATGGATATGCGCATTGTCCACGAAGGCGATACCGGTCACCGAGTAGCTGAATATGTCGTGCGGCTCAGGGATGAATCCGGTCATCACCACGGAGTCAAAGGAGTCGATGGTGGTTTCGAGTTCGGTTTCGGGCTGAATCTTCACTTCCACGTCAATCACCTGTTGGCGAGGGCCAGTGGAGGGAATACAGCGAAGCTGGAACCTGTGATCGGTGACCGGTGCGCTGAAGGACAGCCTCATCTCATAGTCGAACACGAGTTTTTTCACAACGTCTCCTGCACTTACACACGAGCCGGCAACCGGCATATTCTCGGGATAACGACACTACAGCCATGGCTGAGGTATGGTCCGTGCGCTCACAGCCCACGCATATATTCCGGCAATCTGCTGATATGCACAGGCCGGCACTCGGGCGCACGGTTTTTTCGCCATACCACCATAGCATTTGAACCCGTCAGGGTGTCAGGTCGGGATCAGGGACGCTTGGCGTCCATGTTCATGGAGCTCAGTGAGCCCATGTCTTTGATGGCCAGCGCGCTGACACGGCCGGAGTAGTCGTCAAGGTACTTCTTCAGCAGGTCGGCGACTTCCTGATATCCGCGAGACGGCAGCTGACCGACCAGCCAGCTCAGTCCGTCGGCGAAGCAGCTGGGCAGCGGCATGCCGTCCAAGGTCATCGAATAGGCGGCGAGCTTCTTGAGCGGCGCTTCCAGATCCTCCATCGTCAGGCCGAAGCGCGTGTACAGGTCGATGCGTTCCAGATATTTGCCGATGAAGATGAACGCCTTCAGCGTGGGGTCGACCGGCGAATTCTCGATGCCGCCCCAGAAGGCGAGCATGTCATCGGTAATATCGCGCTGCTTGTAGATGTCCTCGGCATCGGCCGCGTATTTGGCGGCATCGGTGATATTGGTCATCGCCAACTCCACGTACTGCAGCAGACGCGAGCTCAATTCCGGGCGCAGAATCACGGCGTTGTTGAATGCGGAGGTTACGGCCGACCGCACCGAATCAGGATTGGACCCGTCGTACAGGAAGCTGTTCACGAACCCGTCGAAGTCCTCGAAATCTTCGGGCAGGTCGAGTGCGTGAGCGAACGGACGGAAGGCGTCCACATCGGTGTCCATCACACGATCGTAGAACGGGAAGAACTGGTTCAGCGTGGTGAAGGCGCGCTCGGTGTATCGACCCAGCCAATACAGGTTGTCTGCCTTGGAAGCGGTGACCAGCGACAACGAATGGTGGCGGGACTGGCTCAGCAGGTTCGCCACCTGCGTTTCGGCACCGTACTCGTGCTCCACGCCGGATTCGGGTGCCAACACCCACGTATCCTTGAATCCGCCACCCTGCGACGAGTTGACAATCATCTGGCCGGGCACCGACGAGTATCGAGTCAAGCCCGAATACCACACGTGCGTATTCTTGCCGGTGACCACGAAGGCACGCAAATCGCACTTGCGCGGCGACATCTCGCCGGTCTTCGGGTCCACCACATCGATATCACGGAACTGAATCACCTCTTGGGCAATGAATCGACGCGGCTCCTCCTTGATCCGGTTGGCGAGCTCCTCACGTGCGGCGGCATCCAGCGACGAACCAAACACCACGCCGTAACCGCCGGCTTCGGCCACATCCTTGATGACCAGCTCGCCCATCCGATTCAGGACTTCCTTGCGGTCGGCCTCGAACATCGGCATGTACGTGGGCGCGTTGTTGAGAATCGGTTCCTCGCCGAGATAGTACTTGATCATCTGCGGCACGAAGTAGTAGACGGCCTTGTCATCGGCCGCGCCGTTGCCCGGCGCGTTGACGATGGCCACGTTGCCCGCGCGGTAGGCGGACAGGATACCGGGCACACCGATCACCGAATCAGGATTGAAGGCGAACGGGTCGAGGAATTCGTCGGACAGGCGGCGGTAAACCACGCCCACACGGTGGCGTTTGCCGGCGTAGTCGAGGAAGTAGACCTTGTTGTCCACCACTTCGAGGTCTTCGGGGAAGGCCAACGCCGCACCGGTTTTCTCCGCCAGATAGGCGTGCTCGAAGAACGCGGAATTGTAGCGGCCGGGAGTCAGTACCACGGCGATGCCCTCGGTGGAGACAAAGTCCATGGCTTTGCGCAACAGGCGCGGGTATTCGCGATTATCGCGAATACGAACGTCGCGGAACAGGCGCGGGGAGATGCGGCGCTCGATGTCGCGCACGAACAGCGGGTAGCTGGCACCCGAGGGGATGCGCAGGTTGTCTTCCAGCACCCACCAGCGGCCGTCCTCGCCTTGGACCAGGTCCTCGCCGGCGATATGCGCGAAAATGCCGCCGGGAGGGGTCACACAGTTGACCTGCGGGAAGTAGCCGGCCGAGGTGTATACGTATTCTTCCGGCACGACGCCATCATGAATAATGCGCTTATCGGAATAAATGTCCTTCAGATAGGCGTTCAGGGCGTTGACGCGCTGCTTCAGGCCCTTCTCCAATTCGTCGTATTCGTCGGATTCGATAATGCGCGGCACAGGGTCGTACGGGAACAGCCGGTCATGGTATTCGCCGTTCTTGTAGATGCCGAAACGCACACCGTTGCGGGACAGCTCTCGATTGATCGCTTCGCGGCGGTTTACCAGTTCATGGGCCAGTCTGCGTGCTGCGGATTCGATCATCGTGCCTGCTCCTTGCTGTGGCGGCTTCTGTGGCTTCAAGCGGTTAGGCGTGTTGAGCGCACGCTGACGCCGCAAGCCGTAACCGGGTTTGATGGTTTCAACCTAAGGCGGGCCCGTTTCAACAAACGCGCGAGAATGTTACAGGCAGGTCACTTCGCCGGCCGCGTGCATCTTGACGACCGCACTCGTCTCGCCGACCGCACTCGTTACAATGAATGGCTATGACACGACTGCGCATTGACTTGGCCTACGACGGCGGCGGATTCTATGGCTGGGCCAAACAGCCCAATCTTCGTACAGTGCAAGGCACCATTGAAGATGCGCTGCACAAGGTGCTGCGGGTGCCGACCGATGACGCGGCCGAACCGTTACGCTTGACGGTGGCTGGACGCACCGACACCGGTGTGCATGCCTCCCACCAAGTGGCGCATCTGGATGTATCCGATGAGGTACTGAATCGCTGCGTAGGTCACATGACCATTCCGGTCACCGAGGCGCTGACTCGCAGACTCAAGGCTGTGCTGCCTCCGGACATCGTCATTCATGGCATTGCCGTAGCTCCGGTCGGCTTCGATGCCAGGTTCTCCGCATTGGAGCGCACTTATGTGTATCGGGTCGCCGATCGTTCGTCTGAGGTCGACCCGCGCCTGCGTGGATGCGTACTTACCGTGGATGAAGCGCTGGATCTGGAGCTTATGAACCGCGCAGCCTCATTGACCATCGGCCTGCACGATTTTGGTTCCTTCGCCACTCCGAATCCGGGAGGCACTACGATCCGTGAAGTCAAGACCGCCTATTGGCGGCGGGTGCCGATCACTCCCCTAGTACCGGATGAGATGGCATCGCATGAAGCATATCGGACTCCGTCGCTGGAGTCCGGCCTGGTAGTGTTCACGATTGTGGCGGACGCCTTTGCCCGCAATATGGTGCGCTCCCTGGTCGGCTCATGCATCAAAGTTGGTTCGGGACGCAAATCACTGGAGTGGTTTGCCGGCAAAATGGCCGAGCCAGTACGTGAAGGCTCAAGCGGGCCGATTGCGCCGCAGGGCCTGACTTTGGAGCATATCGCATATCCCGCCGATGATCAGCTGGCCGCAAGAGCCGAGGCCATTCGGGCCGTACGTACGTTGTAGATTCTATGAAAACAACGCAAAAGGGCTGGAACCCAAACGGATTCCAGCCCTTTCAGCTAGCTTAGCGAAACGCTATTCAGCTCACTCGGCCTTCTCGGCGTCAGCGGCTTCCTCAGCGGGAGCCTCAGCCTCAGCGGCGGCGGTCTCCTCGACCGGAGCCTCAACAGCCTCAGCAGCCTCAGTGGCCTCAGCCTCAACGGCCGGAGCTTCTTCTTCGGCAACCTTGGCGGCGGCTTCAGCTTCCTTCACAACAGCCTTCTTGGCAACCGGCTCGGTGACGAGCTCGATCACAGCGGCCGGAGCGGCATCGCCAACGCGCGGAGCGATCTTGACGATACGGGTGTAGCCACCTTCACGCTGCTCCATCTGCTCGGCAATCTGGGTGAACAGGATGTGCACCACGGACTTGTTGCGGATGACGCGCATCACGCGACGGCGGGAGTGCAGATCACCACGCTTGGCGAAGGTGATCAGGCGCTCTGCCAGCGGACGAAGGCGCTTGGCCTTCGGCAGCGTGGTGGTGATGCGGCCGTTCTGGAACAGGCTGGTCGCCATGTTTGCCAGCATGAGGCGCTCGTGTGCGGGGCTGGAAGCCAGACGCGGGCCCTTCTTAGGTGTAGGCATTGGGTTTACTCCTTATATGTCCGTTCTTCAGGCAAGCAGGTGGGCATATGCCCGAACATCTGCTTGCCTAGTGAACGAACGATTGGTCAAAGAGGCAGATCACTCGTCTTCCGGCGAGAAGAACGTGCCACCTTCGAGATTATTGGTATCGAAGGCCATCGGCGAGGACTTGAGGCTCAGGCCCAAGGTCTGCAGCTTCTCCTTGACCTCATCGATTGACTTCATACCGAAATTGCGGATGTCGAGCAGGTCCTGCTCGGTGTGGGAGACAAGCTCACCGATGGTGTGGATGCCCTCGCGCTTGAGGCAGTTGTAAGAACGCTGCGTCAGGTTGAGGTCCTCAATCGGAACGGCCATCTCGGGGTTGGTCTCCTCGGCCACCGGGGCCGGACCGACCTCGACGCCTTCAGCCTGGGCGTTGAGCTCACGGCACAGGCCGAAGAGCTCCACCAAGGTGGAACCGGCGGAAGCCACCGCGTCACGCGGGGAGATGGCGGGCTTGGTCTCCACGTCCAGGATGAGCTTGTCGAAGTCCGTGCGCTGTTCCACACGGGTGGCCTCGACCTTGTAGCTCACCTTGAGTACCGGGGAGTAGATGGAATCAACCGGAATACGGCCGATCTCATCGTTGTCCTGCTTGTTCATCTGGGCAGGAACATAGCCACGGCCACGCTCGACAGTGAACTCGATCTCGAGTTCGCCATCGTCGGCGAGGGTAGCGATGTGCTGCTCCGGGTTGGCAATGGTGACGCCGGCCGGCGGGGTGATGTCCCCAGCCACGGCTTCGCCCTTGCCGCTCTTGCGCAGATACATGACCACAGGCTCGTCGTATTCGCTGGTGAGCACGATGCCCTTGATGTTCAGCAGGATCTCGGTGACGTCTTCCTGGACACCCGGCAGAGTGGTGAACTCATGCAGGGCACCGGAAATACGCACGGAGGTCACGGCAGCACCCGGGATGGAGCTCAGCAGCGTGCGACGCAGCGAGTTGCCGAGCGTGTAGCCGAAGCCAGGCTCGAGCGGCTCGATTGGGGAAGGGGGGCGGCGCGGGGTGCCCGGGTTCCG
>OBZI01000597.1_pt1 | contig 13305 bp, 12 predicted proteins | sample 1476911 | NCBI WGS metagenome assembly OBZI01 (sample SAMEA2580238, study PRJEB22360) | human gut metagenome | biome: human gut; feature: human-associated habitat; material: faeces | place: Denmark | collected 2008/2010 | reverse complement strand
GTTGATGGAGGGCCGGTTCCCGGCAGAGAGGTAGCCGCACCGGTTCCCGTACGGGGAGCCTAGGCGAGTAGCATGGCACAAGATTGTGCCGATGAAGTTGCGCGACAAGCGAAGGTAGGAATTTGATATGGGTAAAAATATAACGGTTCTCGGTGCAGGAGCATGGGGTACTGCTTTCGGCCAAGTGCTGGCGGACGCAGGCAACACGGTGACCATGTGGGCCAAGGAGCAGCAGATTGTCGAGGGCATTCGCGATCACCACCACAACGCCGTGCGCCTGCCGTCCGTCGAAAAGTTGCCGGACAACATGACCGCCACTGGGGATCGCGCCGAAGCCGTCAAGAACGCGGACATCGTAGTCGTGGCCATCGCCGCGCAGTTCGCGCGAGTGGCACTCGTCGAATTCAAGGGACTGATTCCCGATCACGCCATCGTCGTCAGCCTGATGAAGGGCATCGAGCGTGGCACCAACAAGCGTATGGACGAAGTCGTCCGCGAATCCCTTGACTTGCCGGCCGACCGGTTCGCCGCCATTTCCGGACCGAACCTGTCCAAGGAAATCGCCGATCGTCATCCCGCCGCCACCGTGGTGGCTTGCACGAACCTCGATAATGCCACGAAGGTGGCCGAGGCATGCACCACCTCCTATTTCAAGCCGTTCGTGACCACCGACGTCATCGGCCTGGAAATGTGCGGCAGCCTGAAGAACGTGACCGCGCTGGCCGTGGGCATGGCCCGTGGTGCCGGCTACGGTGAGAACACCGCAGCCATGATCGAAACTCGTGGACTGGCCGAACTGACCGCGCTGGGCGTAGCCGCTGGCGCCGATCCCAAGACCTTCTTCGGCTTGGCCGGTGTGGGCGATCTCATCGCCACCTGTGGCTCTTCGCTGTCTCGTAACTATACGTTCGGCGCGAATCTCGGCAAGGGATTGACGGTCGAAGAGGCCACCAAGGTCAGCAACGGTGTGGCCGAAGGCGTGCCCACTACGGATGCGGTGGTGGCTCTTGGCGATCAGCTTGATGTGCCGACCCCGTTGGCGTATCAGATGAGCCGCGTGCTGAACGAAGGCATTTCCTGCTCGGAGATGCTTGCCGGACTGTTCGGTCACGAGGTTACCGGCGAATAACGAGAGAAGCGACGTATACGTGGCGTATACGTTGTACGTGCAAAGTCGCGTGGCGTATACGTCGTTGACGTGCACGAGTAGACTGGTGTGCGTCTCTTGTGCGCGGCGTTCCGAGCGCGGTTCGGTCCGGTTGGCGGTGCAAAGCATAGGCTTGAAAACGGTTGTAGTTTCAACAAAAGGATGGTTATGGCCAAGAAGCGTGTTGTGGTGCTCTATGGTGGGCGTGCAGACGAGCATTCGATTTCCTGCATCTCCACTGCCGGTGTGCTGGGGGCCATGGACACTGAACGGTTCGAGCCGATTCCGGTCGGCATCACCAAGGACGGCAAGTGGATCATCAATGGCGAAGATCCGCGTGGCTGGAACTTGGACGGCGGCGAGCTGCCGACCGTAAAGATCACCCCGGAATCGCGCCCGGTGATGCTTGACCCCTCTCGCGGACAGGACGGTTTCTTCATCGGCGAGCCCAGCCACATCAATTCCGCCGATTCCGGCTTCGGCACCAGCTTCGTCAGCATGTCCGACCCGGAAATGCACCATGTGCTGACCTCCCTTGGCCATGTGGACGCGGTACTGCCGGTGCTGCACGGCCCCTATGGCGAGGATGGTACGGTTCAAGGCCTGCTGGAAATGATGGGTGTGCCGTACGTGGGGTGCGGAGTGTTTGCTTCCGCCGCCTGCATGGATAAGCATTACACCAAGGTGGTACTGGATGCCGCCGGCATTCCCACCGCGCCCGGTGTGACGGTCGATGCGCGCAACTTCACCGCCGCCGATGTGCTTGCCGAGATCGAGGACGCCGGTCTTACTTATCCGCTGTTTGTCAAGCCTTCGCGCGCAGGCTCCAGCTTCGGTGTGACCAAAGTCGAGAAAGCCGATGACCGCGAGACCCAGCAGGATCGTCTGGCCGCCGCCATCGCCACCGCCGGCGAGCACGACTGGAAGGTGCTCGTCGAACAGGGGATTGATGGTCGCGAAATCGAATGTGCCGTGCTGTGCCCGAAGGCCGGTGACGAGCCCGAGGCCAGCTGGCCCGGCGAAATCGTGCTCGATCATCAGAACGACGACCAGTTCTACGATTTCGACTCCAAGTACATGGATGCCTCCGCCAGCCACGTGGAAGTGCCTGCCAATCTGCCGGTCAGCGTGCTTGAGGACGTGCGTGACGTGGCCCGTCGCGCGTTCAAGGCCGTGGATGGTGCCGGCTTGAGCCGTGTGGACACCTTCGTGACGCCTGATGGCACGGTGATGGTCAACGAAATCAACACCATGCCCGGCTTCACGCCGATTTCCATGTATCCCAAGGCTTGGGATGCCACCGGAGTGAGCTACACCGAACTCATCACGCGATTGATTGAGGGCGTGCTGAGGTAAGTGTGGTGCGGAATCGGCCGCAGGCCGGTTCCGCTATTGACACATCGCCCATACCTGTCAGTAATTCATGCCAAGTTTTCCTAAGTTCAACAGGCGTACAGCAAATGGCGAACGCAATTCACTTGCGCGCCAGTGTCAGGACAGATTAGGCGCATAGTTTCTTTTCTTGGATTCACGGGCCGCGCGAATGCCGCGCATACCAAGCCCGACTCCCCAGACTGTCGTCTGGATGATGTTGAGAAAAGGAACATTATGAACAACCTGCGTAAGATCGCGGCCGGCTCCCTCGCCGCCGTGCTCGCGTTCTCGATGGCCGCCTGCGGCTCGAGCAACGCCTCCTCCGATGGCACCGGCGAAAGCACCGGCAAGGCCGTCACCGTGAACGAAAAGTCCGTCAAAGCCACCTCCCTCGCCGACTTCGGCACCATGGAAGACCTCGAGAAGGCCGCCAAGGAAGAGGGCGCGCTGAACGTCATCGCCCTTCCGCACGACTGGTCCAACTACGGCGAGGTCATCGAGAGCTTCAAGAAGAAGTACCCGGAGATCAAGGTCACCGAGCTCAACCCGAACGCCTCATCCAAGGAAGAGCTCGACGCCGCCAAGACCAACAAGGGCACCGACGCCGCCCCCGACGTCTTCGATGTCGGCCAGGCCATCGCCGCCACCTCCACCGACTACTTCGCCCCGTACAAGGTGCAGGCCTGGGACAAGATCCCGGACACCGCCAAGGACGCCGACGGCGCCTACTACGCCGACTACACCGGCATCATGTCCGTGGGCTGGAACGCCGACAAGTACGGCGACATCAGCTCCCTGGACGACCTGCTCGACCCGAAGTTCGCCGGCACCGTGGCCCTCAACGGCAAGCCCGCCGAGGCTGGCGCCGCCTTCAACGGCTACCTGATGGCCAACCAGCTCGCCGGTGGCGACATCAACAACCTGCAGCCCGGCCTTGACTACTTCAAGAAGCTCAAGGAAGCCGGCAACCTGACCACCGTCGACGTGACCAACGGCACCATCGACTCCGGCCAGACCGGCGTGGTCTTCGACTGGACCTACAACCAGGCCTCCTACAAGAAGGAGCTCAAGGACAAGGGCGTGAACTGGAAGTACAAGACCTTCCCGAAGGCCCAGGTCGTCAGCTACTACAACCAGGCCATCAACAAGGACGCGCCGCACCCGGCCGCCGCCCGCCTGTGGGAGGAGTACCTGTACACCGCCGACGCCCAGAACCTGTGGTTCAAGGGCGGCGCCAACCCGGTGCTGCTCGATTCCATGAAGGAAGACGGCACCGTCGACCAGGCCACTCTGAAGGACGCCATCACCATCGAAGGCGAGCCGGTCTCCTACACCAACGACGACTCCACCCGCATCACCGAGTGACTCCAGAACAACTGGGACAAGACGATCGGCAACTGAGGCACAGACCGATGACCGCCGCAATCGCACCCATTGCATCGAACGGACCTGCTGCCGCCAAGGCTGCGGGTCCGTCCGCTACTCCCGCTTCTCCTCTCTCCTCGGCGATGGCCAAGCACCGCCAGGAGCTGGGCACGCTCGCCACCACGCTCCCGTTCTTCGCCTACACCGCCTGCTTCCTGCTCGCACCCACCGTCATCGTGATTGTCGGTGCATTCCAGGATCGCAGCGACAACTTCACGCTCGCGAACTTCAATAAGATGTTCGAGGCCAACACCATCGCCGCATTCGGCACCTCGATTCTGGTGTCTTTAGCATCCTCTCTGATCGGCGCAGTGGTGGGCGCGCTCGCTTCCTACGCACTGGTCATTGGTGCCAAGCCGAACGGCCTGCTGCGTCGTATGGTCTCCGCCATCTCCTCCGTGCTTGCTCAGTTCGGCGGCGTGATGCTCGCGTTCGCGTTCATCGCCACCATCGGCATCAACGGTATCGGCACCATGCTTATCAAGACACTGACCGGCTACACCGTGAACCCGAACTGGCTTAGTTCGTTGCCGGGCCTGGTGACCATCTACTGCTACTTCCAGATTCCGCTGATGATCATCATCTTCCTGCCCGCGGTCGATTCGATCCGTCCACAGTGGCGCGAGGCATGCGAATCCCTCGGTGGCAACACGTTCCAGTACTGGACGCGCGTGGCCTGCCCGATTCTGGCACCCCGCTTCATCTCCGCGTTCCTGCTGCTGTTCGCCTCCGCGTTCTCCGCATACGCGACCGCCGCGGCCCTGTTCTCCCAGCGTTCGATTCTGGTGCCGCTTATGATCCAAGGTGCCATGCGCAACGAACTGGACCCCAACCAGCAGGGCTTTGCCCAGGTGCTGGCATTCGCAATGATCATCGTCGTGGCCATCGTCATGCTGTTGAGCCACGCCGTGGAAAAGAGGGCCGGACGTTGGCAATGACTTCCCGAACCATACGCACCGTCGAAACCGTCGGCACCGAGACCGGCACCGTCGGCACCGTCGAAACCGTCAGCACCGGCGTCAAGCCGCCGCAGCTGCGTGCCGCCCGCGTGCGCAGGCAAAGCGTCATCAAATTCGTGATCCTGTTCGCCACCCTGTCGTTCCTGTTCGTGCCGCTGCTGGCCATGCTCATCTTCACCCTGCGTCACCCGCTGTCCGGCCGGTGGTCGGCCGCGCCGTGGATCGCGATTTTCACCGGTGACGGCGAGTCGCTGGGCGCCGACCTGACCGTGCTGTGGCAGGGCATCGGCACCTCGCTGGCCCTGAGCGCGGTCACCGTCGTGATCATGCTGGTGCTGCTGGTGCCCACCATGGTCATCGTACATATTCGCTCCAAGGCTTTGGAACGCGCGATCGAATGGGTGGCCACGCTGCCGCTGACCATCCCGGCCATCGTACTGGTGGTGGGTTTGGGCCCGATCTACCGCTGGCTGTCCGCCGACGTGCTGAGCACCAACCCAATCTGGCTGTGCTTCGTCTACGTGATTCTCGTGATGCCGTTCGCCTTCCGCGCGATCGCCGTGGGGCTTAACTCCATCGACGTCAAGACGCTGGTCGAGGCATCCCGCTCGCTCGGCGCCTCTTGGTCCAAGGTGTTCTTCAAGGTGATCATCCCGAACCTGTGGCAGTCGATCCTCTCGGCATCCTTTATCTCCATCGCCGTGGTGCTGGGCGAATACACCGTCGCCTCGCTGCTCGGCCGTATGAACCTGCAGGTCGCGCTCTACCAGCTCGGCCAATCCAATGCCCAAATTTCCACCGCCATGTCGCTGCTGGCTCTGCTCTTCGGCGTGGTGCTCCTCGTTGCGCTCGACCTGATCTCCGACGCAATGCGCAAGTCAAGGGAAGGTAAGTAACCTGATGAACAGCAATTCGGTTTTCACCCGTCGCCATGCCGGTGCCGATGCCGCGGCTTCTGTTTCGGCACCCGCCCCCACGTCCGCTGCCGCTGAGGACGCCTTCAAGAACGATTCCACCGCTACCCTCGAGGGCGTGCGCGGCAAGGACGTGACCAAGGCCGCCAAGGCCCTGCTCAAAGACACCGTCAAGCGCGGCGGCGGCTCCATCCAGATGCGTGACGTCGTCAAGATCTACCCCGGCTCCACCGTGCGCGCGCTCGACGACTTCAGCCTGGACATCAAGCCCGGCGAAATGGTCGTGCTGCTCGGCGGCTCCGGCTGCGGCAAGTCCACTGCGCTGCGCTCGCTCGCCGGCCAGGACGTCACCGGCGTGCCGGTCAACAAGCGCGAGATGGCCATGGTGTTCCAGGCCTACTCGCTTTTCCCGCACATGACCGCCCTGGAGAACGTGGAATTCGGCCTCGAAGTGCGCGGCACGGGCAAGGCCGAATGCCGCAAGATCGCCATGGAACAGCTGGAACTCGTGGGACTTGCCGATCAGGCCAAGAAGTACACGCAGCAGATGTCCGGCGGTCAGCAACAGCGCGTGGCCCTGGCCCGCGCTCTGGCCGTCAAGCCGCGCGTGCTCCTGTTCGACGAGCCGCTCTCCACGCTCGCCTGCTGAATGGCGTTGCGATGATCGTGCGGTTCTGTTCTGTTTTGTGACTGTACGATCGTCGAATGGCTTATCGGCAATGATATGTGTGGGACGGCGGCGATTTTTGGGCGATTATCGCGTGCCGTCCCACGCCGGTGTGGGATGGCATGAACGTCAAACGATGTACATTCGTGCCGTCCCACAGATTGTATTGAGAAATCGTTGCAATGACGCCATTTCTTCGTGCGGCGTCATCAGTCATATGTGGAGTGGTGTGGGCCGCCGCGAAAAAATCGGGTAAAATCGCGTGGCGTCCCACAGTAATCTTGCAGAGTAGGGGACTTTCTCGTCATTGGGAATGATTGACGTTGATCATTCCTTGCCCATTGATGATTTCCTCCCCCCATTCCCAATGCAATCGAAACGCCGTGCCGTATTCTTGAAGAGTATTGCACGTGTGATCGGTCCGTTTGCGGCCAGTGACTATGGGGGATAAGTATGAGCGAACCAATGCCGTCGGCGCAGCAGCCGCAGGTACCTGAGCAACCACAGCAGCCGCAACAAACCCCACGCGATTGGTGGTTCACGGCCCATCGCCGGTTTTCGACAATCGGCTCGGCGCTCGCCATTATGATGGTGTTCTGGATCGGGCTGAATATTCTGGCCACTGAAGCACTACGAACGCTGCTTGGCGCCGATGTGCCCGCTTGGGCTGTGCTGCTCGCCTCCTCCGGGCCGCTGTATGTGGTGGCCATGCCGCTGAGTATGTTGGCTTTCACTCGCGTACCGGTTATTCGCACCCGGCAGTACCCCATGAAGGCGGGGGAGTTCATTCGGATTTTCGTCATGTGCATTCCGGTAATGCTCTTGGGCAATATGATTGGCAATATATTGTCTGCCGGAGCCACTGATGGTCAGGCCACCAATCGCATCAACGACGTGATTCTTGGCAGCGACTGGCGGGTGAACGCATTGTTCATAGGCCTGTTGGCACCGGTTTGCGAAGAATGGATTTTTCGCAAGGAGATTATCTCCCGCCTGCGCCGGTACGGAGAAAAGACCGCAATCATGTTCTCCGCATTGGCGTTCGCGCTATTCCATATGAACGTGTTCCAGTTCTTCTACGCCTTTGGCCTAGGACTGATGTTCGGATATGTATACACACGCACCTCCCGCCTGCGGTATTCAGTGGCTATGCACATGCTGATCAACCTGAACGGGGCAGTGCTCGCCCCATTGGTGATACAACAGATCGATCCCCGCATCCTCGACGGCACAATCAGCGAGGCCGAAATCATGCGTATGGCTGAAACCGGCAACATGGGCGGCATGGGCATCATGATGTTGTACGGCACAGTGATGTTGGGCCTCTGCATTGCCGGTATCGTGCTGCTTATCACCAAGCGCAAGAACTGGGAGTTCTATCTTGCGCCAGAGGAGTTGCCTGCGGGGCTTAAAATACGCACCGCCTATGCCAATCCCGGCGTTATCTCGTACCTACTGTTGACTGTGATTCTTACCGGTTGGATGCTGTTCGCATGACTGTCATAGCCGGACCCAGAGAGGCGAGCCGGGAGATATCACAGATTGTCTGACGAGCCGCCATCTTCAACAAGGTATTTAGTGCCCGAACCGGCGATGGCGCGCGCGGCCATATCCCTCACGGTGGAGGGCAGCACGCCCTCGCGGGCGAACACCAGCACCTGACCGGTCATGCCGTACGGGGAGAATCCGGTGAACTTGACCAGCGGCGGCTGGCCCTCCAGTGCCACGTCGGCGGTGGCTTTGGTTACGCGGTCGAGAATATCTCTGCTGATCGCGGACGGATCGCCGGAGGCCTTGGCCGTGAATTCAAGCGTGGCCATGCCTTCGCTGGCCGGCGTGAGCTTGGTCAAGGCGGCGGTATTGAGCACCGAATTGGGAATGACCATCATGTCCCCGGAGCGGGTGCGCACCACGGTCTGACGCCAGGTGATGTCATGCACGGTACCTGTGACGCCTTGAATGGTCACCAGATCGCCGGGCTGGATCACGCGGCCCAGCATCAGGCCGAAACCGCCGATGATATTGGCGATCGTATCCTTCAGACCCAGTGAGATCGCCACGCCTCCGACGCCGAGGGCGGTGACCAGGGTGGTCGGATTGATGCCGAACACCGGCTGCAGCACCATCGCCGTACCGGTGACCCAGATGGTCACGCGCGTGAGATTCACGAAAATCGAGGCGCTGGGAATCTGCGAACTATCCAGAACCCTGCGCAGCACGCGGCTGATCACGCGATCGGCCGCGAACACGACGGCCAGCACGACGGCCAGCCAGATGAGCTTGCCCGCATTGACCTGAAACCAGTGTGCGATGTCTTGTGCATATTCGGTCATATGCCCTACTGTATCGACCATTTCTGGTGAAGTCGTAAACATGCGGGCCCACGTCGGGTTTTGGCCGTTGCGGTGGTGCCGGTGGTGCGATACCTGTGGTGCCGTCGGTGGCGTGCCGCCGGTGGCACCGCGGCACCGCGGTGCAGCATCATCGTGGTGATGACGTCGCCGTGACGCCTAGTCCCGATGCTCGCGGCAGGTCTGTCCGAGGCCCCTGGCCAAACGAATCGGGTCGAGAATCTCATCCAGTTGCTCGGCGGGCAGGTCGGTGCGTTCGCCGGCCACCTCGCGCACGGTACGGCCGGTGCGCACGGCTTCGGCGGCGATGTCGGCCGCGTGCTCGTAGCCGATGTAATGGTTGAGCGCGGCGGAAATCGACGGTGAGGACTGGGCATATGAACGCCCCAGGTCAGCATTGATTTCGATGCCTTCCACGCAGTTGACGCGGAACGTCTCCATGGCGTGCGTCAGCAACGCCATGCCGGTCAGCAGCTCATGCACCATCACCGGGTCGAAGGCGTTCAGCTGCAACTGTCCCTCGGCCACAGCCCAGTTCACAGTCACGTCCATGCCGAAAATCGTGAAGCAGCACTGGTTGACGCATTCGGGGATCACAGGGGTTCACTTTGGCCGGCATGATCGACGATCCGGCCTGGCGAGCCGGCACGTTGAGATCGTTGAAACCGCAGCGCGGCCCGGAATTGAGCAGTCGCAAATCGTCGGCGGCCTTCTTCAGGTGCACGGCGAGGCTCTTGATGGCAGCCGACGTGGCCACGTACGCGCCCATATCCGTCATGGCGGCCACCGGATCGGGCGCGGCGGTGACCGGCAGCCCGGTGATTTGCGCCAGATGCTTGATAGCGGACTTGCGGAATCGCAGATCCGCGCAAATGCCGGTACCGATGGCGGTGGCACCGAGGTTGAGCTGGGCCAGCAGCGGCACCACGCGATCGAATGCAGCCAAATCAGACTTCAACAGCGTGGCAAACGCATGAAATTCCTGACCATAGGTCATTGGTACGGCGTCCTGCAGCTGCGTGCGGCCAATCGTCACGTCATTGATATGTTTGTCGGCCAGATCGTGGAAGGCCTTGGCGAGTTTCTTGGTGGACTCGGCGAGCGGCCCGATCGCGTCGATAAGCGCGAGTTTGCAGGCGGCCGGGTAGGTGTCGTTCGTGGACTGCGACTTGTTGACGTCGTCGTTCGGATGGATGTATGTGTAATCGCCGCGCTGGCGGCCGGCGATTTCCAACGCACGGTTGGCGATCACCTCGTTCATGTTCATGTTCGACGAGGTGCCGGCACCGCCCTGCATCACATCGACCGGGAACTGATCGGCCAGTTTGCCGGCCTCAATTTCTAGGCAGGCGGCGCGAATGGCCTCGGCCTTGGCTGGGTCGATCAGGCCTAATTCCTCATTGGCGATGGCGCAGGCGCGCTTGACCGTGGCATAGGCGCGAATCAGCTCGGGATGTTGGCTATCGGTGATGCCGGAGACCGGGAAGTTGCCGATAGCGCGCTGGGTGTGAATACCCCAGTAGACGTTCGCCGGCACCTCCATCTGGCCGATGCAGTCATGTTCCAGACGGGTCTTGTTCGATGTTTCGCTCATGCTTCCATCTTCCTGTGCGTGGGTTGGAAACGCCAGCATGAGAGGCTGATTGCGCCTTGTGAGAAACCTCACGCGAGGTTCGTGCGGCGGAAACAATCCAGACTCGCTGGTTTTCGGTCAAGCGGTGTACCCGGGGAATCCTGCGGGGCCGTTCGACGATGAGATGGTGGATGGCGCGGCATGCGTGGCGGCGACCGGCATGCCGGGGGCGGTCGAATCCTGCGCATTGTGCACGAAGATGCGATTCCAGTAATTAAGCATGTCCTTTTGGCTCATGGCCAGGTATATGCCCATGGCCAGCACGGCCACATCTTCTTTAAGCAGGTCTTTGATTTCGATGGTGTCGCTCAATTCGGGCCAACGTTGCAGCACGGCGAGCATGCCGCCCACGGTGAACTCGACCATGAGATCGGTTTTCAGGTCAAGGTTCTTGGGGTCGCGTTGCAATGTGCTGAGCATTTGCAGACGGCAGAAGTCGCGCAGCGATTCGGTCAGTTCAAGCGTGCTGTGCGGGCCTGCCAACAGGGCCAGGTGGTCGAGGCGCTGACGCTGCTCTGGATCGGAGAGCGTGGCGGTGACGCGGTCTCGCCATTGTTCCTCGGGATTGCCGCTCGGATCGGGGGTGCGGTTGATCGGAATCGATTCGACCTGATGCAGGATGGCTGAATCGGCCAATTCGGGCAGGCTGGAGAAGTGATAGTAGAACGAATTACGGTTCACGCCAGCCTCACGCACCACGTCGGTAACGGTGATCTTGCGATAGTCGCGGTCGGCGAGCAATTCCCAGAAAGCGTTCTCGAGGCGTTCTTTGGCGGGCAGCACCTCGGAATCATGGCGTGGACGTGGCATCTCTTCCTCCTGATGCACCAGCGTGATATGGTCACGCTGTCTAATAACTTATTGGGCAGTATAACTATTATTTGTGGACATGTCTATGAGCTAATCGGCGATTTCAGTTGCGTCCTCCGCTGATGGCGAAGCTGTGGTGCCGGCATCGGCATCAGTATCGGCTCTGGCCGGAGCTGCGCTATCTGCTTCTGCTGCAGTTTCTGCTGGGATCTCGGCTGTTGCTTTGGAGGTCGCAGAACTTGGTGCGGAAGCCGGGGCGGGCGTCGGCTTGCGTTTGGCCGTGGACGCCTTGAACAGTATCGCCAGGGCCTCAACCAAATGACGCCGGTCTGCGGGGGTCAGCCCAACGTACGCGCCAAGCATCGCCGGAATCGAAGCGGGGAAGTTGCTCATCACCTCGCTGAAGCTGGTGGCGCCGTTGGCGTGCAGCACGGTGAACAGCGCATCCACCGCACGCTCGCGCTGTTCGGGCGTAAGCGTGGCGATCCAATGGTTCAGCTCCTCGTTAAACAACTGCGAGCTGGAACTCAAATCCGGCTCGGTGATGAACTGGTCACCATCCAATAGCCAGGTGAAGGCGGAATGCTGCATGATGCCATCCGAATCGGAAGAGACCACGCGGCAAGGCTCCGGGGTCTCGAAAATCATGCCCACAATCGACGAACTCGGCACGATTTTCGTCACCTTCGGCTGGATGGTGCGGTAGGCGGGGCTGGTCACAATCTCCGGCGGGAAACCGGGGCCATCCAGTGAATAGACATGCTGAATGCGCTTGCGCACCTTGGGATCGGCGTTCATGGCCGCGTAAATCGCCAGATTGCCTCCCTTGGAATGGCCGACCAGAATAATCGGACCCTCCCACAGTCGCGCCACCATATCCAGATAGGCGCTGGCTGAACGTTGCGCCGGCACCGGATACTGGAAAGCCATATTGAAATCTTCCTTCCATCCGATGAGCGAATCATCGGTGCCGCGGAAGGAAATAACCAACGTGCCTTTGTAGGTCGGCTTTCGGCGCTTGTGGCCGTCGGGCAGTTGGAAGGTGGCGGCGGCGAATTGGGTTTGCTCACCCTGATTGATGTGCTCGACCACCGCGCCCAGGCGAACGTTGGCGTAGCGGGGGTTTTCGCCTGCGGCCTGGAACAGGTCGTGGGTCAGGTCCGGGTTGACCACTGAAACCATTTGGGCTTCGTGCGGCTTGTCGTCGGCATGTGTTTCCGGCGAACGATGCAGCTCGCGGTTGGCCTCGTCAAGGCTTACCGATTCAAGCTCGGGATGCCAGATACCCTTCAGCCAGATCAGTGGATGCTTGGGTTCGAAAGCGCGAATGCGTGCGGCGAACGAGCCTGACCGCGTCTCATCCAGCATCAACGTCGGACAGACACTGGCCACATCCTCATAGATGAGCGTGGAGATGATCAAGGCGTCGATTTCGTTGAACGGCAAGTCGGCGAAGGAGCGCGTTTCGGTGTGCGCGTAATCGATAATGCCGGTCATGCGCACCTCCTGCTTCCGTTGATATTGCATATCCCCTTGGGCTGCGTGGTCTTGCGATCGCGTGCGGCCGTGCGGCTGCGCGCAGCAATTAACCATATGCATTCCATTGTAGGGATTGTACGGTTTTGGCCGGCGCGATCGAGCAAGACTGCACCGACGGCGAACAATTCGTGGAAGGATTCCCGTCGGCTTGTCGAAAATTGTCGGGTAGCAGGGTTGCGATGCCAGCCAGCCGACCACCCTCCGGCGCTACGCGCCATCTCCCGCCGGCGGGAGGGTTAACCACTCAATCCTTTTTGACGAGGCGGACCGCTGGGCCCGTCAAAGGTTCGGCAGATCGAAGCGCGCCAGATCCACGCCCTCGAGTTCAAGCAACTCGGCCTTGATGTCGAGTCGGCCGCCGTAGCCGCCAAACGCGCGGCCCGAGCCGACTACGCGGTGACAGGGCACGATGATGGTAACCGGATTGCGCTTCACTGCGCCTCCGACCGCCTGCGCGGCCATGCGGCCGCCGCCGCGCCACCGACC
>OBZI01000593.1_pt1 | contig 13391 bp, 10 predicted proteins | sample 1476911 | NCBI WGS metagenome assembly OBZI01 (sample SAMEA2580238, study PRJEB22360) | human gut metagenome | biome: human gut; feature: human-associated habitat; material: faeces | place: Denmark | collected 2008/2010 | reverse complement strand
CTCGCCGTAAACCTGGAGTTATTTACGGCGAAAAGTCATCACGCCATCAGCATCTTCACTACTGCTTTGCGAACCTGGGCTGGCGCGCCCACTGCGCACAGCGGTTTATGCACTTCCCCCGGATAAAACACAACAAAATCACCTTCATTTAGGATAACTGTTTTCTCATCAACGCCTTCCGGCAAAAATGCGATGTCTTTATCTGCTAACCAGTCGGTCTCCGGCGTACCTGCAGGTTGCGTGCTGAAGGTCATGCCTTCCTGACCTTTTAACACAATCTGAATGTCGAGATAGCGGGCATGGTACTCCGCACGGCGAGCTTCGTACGGCTCGGTCATATCTTCCGAGATAAGATAAAACAGACGATTGCCTTCGATATCGTGCTTGCCCTTTGGCGTTTCTGCCGTAACGTGTGCTTTGATATGCTCAATCGCCTGGCGTAACTCCTGGGGTAGCCACGGCTGAAGATTATGAATATTTCCGATGATCATCTTTTCCACTCCTTAATTAAAACAATGTTTCATTTCTATCGTTATACGAAAAGATGATCAATTCCGCCAGCCTTAACGCGTGAATTATTGTCTTATCACAACTTATCGGCAGGCGCGTTCCCGCCTTTCGGGTCAAGGCCAGCATCACTCCTTGAGAATAGTTTTTATCGCTCCCCCCGCCAGTGCAGCTGTTGCACAGAGTTGTTCGAGGGAGTGCCCCTCTCGTGCCTTCGCAGAAAGCCCTGACATCACGGTACTCATAAAATCAGTCACACATTGTGCGCTTTGTGGATGCCGCCTGGCGATATAGTCATAAATGGTCGTTTCTGCGGCGTGATAATATTGAACGGCAATATCACGCGCTTGTGGATCATGACTATGAATGCCTTCAAGAACCATACAGCCAGCGCAGCCGCCGTTTTGGCTATATCTGCGCGCCGCTTCTTTTAATACCTCAGCCAGGCACTCCCCTACCGGACGATCATCACGAAGAATATCGACAAGCGGAATAGCTTCCGTACCGACGTATTCATTGAGTACACGGCTAAATAACCCAGCTTTACTGCCAAAAGCCGCGTAGAGGCTCGGGGGGTTAATACCAAGATAATCAGTAACTTCAGCAACACTGACAGCATCGAAACCTTTTTGGTGAAAAAGCACTTTTGCCGCAGAGACTGCCTGCTCAGGAGCGAAACGTCTGGGACGACCTGGAACGCGAGATTGTTTTTTAGTGACCATTACAAAACCTGTTGACAGAAAGTTAAAACAGTTTTGTAATGCATGTTACATAATAAATCAAGGAGTCCTTATGGGCGCTTTTACAGGTAAGACAGTTCTCATCCTCGGTGGCAGTCGTGGAATCGGTGCCGCTATCGTACGTCGTTTCGTCACTGATGGGGCCAATGTACGATTCACCTATGCGGGGTCGAAAGATGCCGCTGAACATCTGGCACAAGAGACTGGAGCGACAGCAGTATTTACAGATAGTGCTGACAGAGACGCTGTCATTGATGTCGTTCGTAAGAGCGGCGCATTGGATATCCTGGTGGTAAATGCAGGTATTGGCGTCTTTGGCGAGGCCCTGGAATTAAATGCCGACGATATTGATCGCCTTTTCAAAATCAATATTCATGCTCCTTATCATGCCTCTGTTGAAGCCGCCCGGCAGATGCCCGAAGGCGGGCGCATCTTAATCATCGGCTCCGTGAATGGCGATCGTATGCCTGTTGCAGGCATGGCTGCTTATGCCGCCAGCAAATCTGCCCTGCAAGGCATGGCGCGCGGGCTGGCCCGTGATTTTGGACCGCGTGGGATCACCATTAACGTCGTCCAGCCAGGGCCAATTGATACCGACGCTAATCCCGCCAACGGGCCAATGCGCGATATGTTGCATAGTTTGATGGCTATCAAAAGACATGGGCAACCGGAAGAGGTCGCTGGTATGGTCGCATGGTTAGCAGGGCCAGAAGCCAGTTTTGTTACCGGCGCGATGCATACCATTGATGGCGCGTTTGGCGCATAACCGACTACGCTCAATTAAGCCCAGCCATTATCCATGATGTCTGGGTTTTGTTTACTCACGTCGTCCGCTAAAAGCGGCTCCCGGTAAAGAGAAATCTTCTGTTCATGTCGTAAATCTTGAGGATAACCAAATGGTAGAAAGAACCGCTGTTTTCCCTGCTGGCCGACATTCACTATATGCTGAGCATCGTTATTCTGCGGCTATTCGTTCCGGCGATTTGCTGTTTGTTTCCGGGCAAGTAGGAAGTCGAGAGGACGGAACACCAGAACCCGATTTTCAGCAACAAGTCAGACTGGCATTTGATAATTTGCATGCGACCCTGGCAGCTGCGGGATGCACTTTTGACGATATCATTGATGTTACGAGCTTCCATACCGATCCAGAAAACCAATTTGAAGACATCATGACGGTGAAAAATGAAATATTTAGCGCCCCACCTTATCCAAACTGGACGGCGGTGGGTGTTACATGGCTGGCAGGCTTTGATTTTGAAATTAAAGTGATAGCGCGCATCCCTGAGCAGTAAGCAATAGTGTTAGCCGTTCGCTTTCACACTCCGCCCTATAAGTCGGATGAATGGAATAAAATGCATATCTGATTGCGTGAAAGTGAAAAAGGAAAAAGCAGGGAATGTCTGCAATTATTGATACCGAAGGACAGTTCCCCTGCAGAATCACATCAAATAAAAATGCATATACCTTGACTTTTAATTCAAATAAACCGTTTGCGCTGACAAAATATTGCATCAAATGCTTGCGCCGCTTCTGACGATGAGTATAATGCCGGACAATTTGCCGGGAGGATGTATGGTTCAGTGTGTTCGACATTTTGTCTTACCGCGTCTGAAAAAAGACGCTGGCCTGCCGTTTTTCTTCCCGTTGATCACCCATTCCCAGCCCCTCAATCGAGGGGCTTTTTTTTGCCCAGGCGTCAGGAGATAAAAGATGGCTAATCCGCTATATCAGAAACATATCATTTCCATAAACGACCTTAGTCGCGATGACCTTAATCTGGTGCTGGCGACAGCGGCGAAACTGAAAGCAAACCCGCAACCAGAGCTGTTGAAGCACAAAGTCATTGCCAGCTGTTTCTTCGAAGCCTCTACCCGTACCCGCCTCTCTTTCGAAACTTCCATGCACCGCCTGGGTGCCAGCGTGGTGGGCTTCTCCGACAGCGCCAATACATCACTGGGTAAAAAGGGCGAAACGCTGGCCGATACCATTTCGGTTATCAGCACTTACGTCGATGCGATAGTGATGCGTCATCCGCAGGAAGGTGCGGCGCGCCTGGCCACCGAGTTTTCCGGCAATGTACCGGTACTGAATGCCGGTGATGGCTCCAACCAACATCCGACGCAAACCTTGCTGGACTTATTCACCATTCAGGAAACCCAGGGGCGTCTGGACAATCTCCACGTCGCAATGGTTGGTGACCTGAAATATGGCCGCACCGTTCACTCCCTGACTCAGGCGTTAGCGAAGTTCGACGGCAACCGTTTTTACTTCATCGCGCCGGACGCGCTGGCAATGCCGCAATACATTCTGGATATGCTCGATGAAAAAGGGATCGCATGGAGTCTGCACAGCTCTATTGAAGAAGTGATGGCGGAAGTAGACATCCTGTACATGACCCGCGTGCAAAAAGAGCGTCTGGACCCGTCCGAGTACGCCAACGTGAAAGCGCAGTTTGTTCTTCGCGCCAGCGATCTCCACAACGCCAAAGCCAATATGAAAGTGCTGCATCCGCTGCCGCGTGTTGATGAGATTGCGACGGATGTTGATAAAACGCCACACGCCTGGTACTTCCAGCAGGCAGGCAACGGGATTTTCGCTCGCCAGGCGTTACTGGCACTGGTTCTGAATCGCGATCTGGTACTGTAAGGGGAAATAGAGATGACACACGATAATAAATTGCAGGTTGAAGCTATTAAACGCGGCACGGTAATTGACCATATCCCCGCCCAGATCGGTTTTAAGCTGTTGAGTCTGTTCAAGCTGACCGAAACGGATCAGCGGATCACCATTGGTCTGAACCTGCCTTCTGGCGAGATGGGCCGCAAAGATCTGATCAAAATCGAAAATACCTTTTTGAGTGAAGATCAGGTAGATCAACTGGCATTGTATGCACCGCAAGCCACGGTTAACCGTATCGACAACTATGAAGTGGTGGGTAAATCGCGCCCCAGTCTGCCGGAGCGCATCGACAACGTGCTGGTCTGCCCGAACAGCAACTGTATCAGCCATGCCGAACCGGTTTCTTCCAGCTTTGCCGTGCGAAAACGCGCCAATGACATCGCGCTCAAATGCAAATACTGTGAAAAAGAGTTTTCCCATAATGTGGTGCTGGCCAATTAATTGCGGTTGGTAATAAAAGTCTGGCTCCCTATAATGAGCCAGACTTTTTACCGCTGTAATAAAGGAGAAATCATGAGCAAAACTATCGCGACGGAAAATGCACCGGCAGCTATCGGTCCTTACGTACAGGGCGTTGATCTGGGCAATATGATCATCACCTCCGGTCAGATCCCGGTAAATCCGAAAACGGGTGAAGTACCGGCAGACGTCGCTGCACAGGCACGTCAGTCGCTGGATAACGTAAAAGCGATTGTCGAAGCCGCTGGCCTGAAAGTGGGCGATATCGTTAAAACCACCGTGTTTGTGAAAGATCTGAACGACTTCGCAACCGTAAACGCCACTTACGAAGCCTTCTTCACCGAACACAACGCCACCTTCCCGGCACGTTCTTGCGTTGAAGTTGCCCGTCTGCCGAAAGACGTAAAAATTGAGATCGAAGCGATCGCTGTTCGTCGCTAATCTTGATGGAAATCCGGGCTATCATGCCCGGATTAAGTCTGATGACAAACGCAAAATCGCCTGATGCGCTACGCTTATCAGGCCTACGTGATTCCTGCAATTTATTGAATTTGTTGGCCGGATAAGGCATTTACGCCGCATCCGGCATGAACAAAGCTTACTTTGTCTGCAATCTGAATCGGGGCTATCGTGCCCAGTTTATTCTTTATTGCCAGCCGTAACGACGGCTATAGAACCCTTTCACCAACTGGGTTAATGTCATATACCCTGCCAGAATCGCAACCAGCCACGGGAAATAGCTTAACGGCAGCGCCTGTAATTGCAGATAACTGGCCAGCGGTGAAAACGGCAATGCGATCCCGACAATCATCACGATCACGGTCATGATCATTAACGGCCACGATGCACAGCTCTGAATAAACGGCACACGGCGGGTGCGGATCATATGCACAATCAGCGTTTGCGACAGTAAGCCCACCACAAACCATCCCGACTGGAACAGCGTTTGCGTTTCCGGCGTGTTGGCATGGAATACCCACCACATCAGGCAAAACGTCAGAATATCGAAGATCGAGCTGATCGGTCCGAAGAAGATCATAAAGCGCCCCAGATCCGCCGGGTTCCAACGCTGCGGCTTTTGAATTTGCTCGTCGTCGACGTTATCAAACGGGATCGCCACCTGTGACACATCATACAGCAGGTTCTGAATAAGCAAGTGTAACGGCAACATCGGCAGGAAGGGCAAGAAAGCACTCGCCACCAGCACGCTGAACACATTACCGAAGTTGGAGCTCGCCGTCATTTTGATGTATTTCAGCATGTTGGCGAAAGTGCGACGTCCTTCAATAACCCCCTCTTCCAGCACCATCAGGCTTTTTTCCAGCAGGATGATATCAGCCGCTTCACGGGCAATATCTACCGCGCCGTCCACAGAAATGCCGATATCCGCAGCGCGTAAGGCGGGCGCATCATTAATACCATCGCCCATAAAGCCAACCACATGCCCTTCGCGCTTCAGTAAGGTCACAATGCGTTCTTTATGCATCGGCGTCAGGCGGGCAAACAGCGTGGTGCGCTGTGCAAGATTTGCCAGTTCGTCGTCAGATAGCGTTTCAATATCACTACCAATGACCACCTCTCCCGCGTCCAGCCCCACTTCATGGCACACTTTCGCTGCAACTAACTCACTGTCGCCAGTAAGGATTTTTACGGTAATGCCACTCGCTTTTAATGCCTTCAGTGCCGGAGCGGTTGTCTCTTTTGGCGGATCAAGGAAAGCAATATATCCTTCGAGGATCAGGTCGGATTCATCCGCCCGCTGGTAATCTCCTTCACGCGCTGGCAGGTATTTCGTCGCCACCGCAACCACGCGCAGCCCCTGACGATTCAGCGTATCAGTAACCCGCTTAATCTTACGCAGCATGATGTCATCGAGCGGCACAATCTCGCCATTGTGACGCACCTGCGAACACACATTGAGGATTTCCTGCAATGCACCTTTGCAAACCAGCTGATGGTGCTCGGTATTTTCTGCCACTACCACCGACATCCGGCGACGCTCGAAATCAAACGGAATCTCATCGATTTTTTGCCAACGACTGGCCAGCGAGCGCGCTGACTCTTCATCCGTACCTTCGAGCACCGCTGTATCGAGCAGGTTTTTAAGTCCGGTCTGATAATGACTGTTCAACCACGCGCTATGCAGCACGCGTTCGCTGGTTTTACCGGAGATATCGGTATGATTCTCCAGCACAATTTTGTCCTGTGTCAGGGTGCCGGTTTTATCAGTGCACAGAATATCCATTGCGCCAAAGTTCTGAATAGCATCCAGATGTTTGACGATCACTTTCTGTTTCGACAGCTTTACTGCGCCGCGCGCCAGCGTCGAGGTAACAATCATCGGCAACATTTCCGGCGTTAAGCCTACCGCGACCGAAAGCGCAAACAGTGCCGCTTCCCACCAGTCGCCTTTGGTGTAACCGTTGATAAGCAACACCACTGGAGCCATCACCAGCATAAAGCGAATCAGCAGCATACTGACGCGGCTGATCCCCTGCTGAAAGGCATTCGGCTCGCTTTCCTGCTCACTAACACGCCCCGCCAGTTGACCAAACCAGGTATTGGCACCTGTAGCAATCACCATTGCTTGTGCCGTGCCGCTCACCACGGTGGTGCCCATAAAACACAGGGTGTCGCACTCCAGCGGATTGCTGTGCTCCGGCTGGCGAGTGGTAGCGGCCTTTTCCACGGGCAGAGACTCACCGGTTAACGACGCCTGAGCGACGAACAGATCCCGCGCCTGCAAGATACGTAAATCTGCCGGGATCATATCTCCCGCCGCCAGTTTTATAATATCGCCGGGCACCAGCTGGTCGATCGGGATCTCCAGCCAGCCATTTTCGCCTTTGTCGTTAATTACGCGCAGCACCGTCGCGGTATTGCTGACCATCGCTTTCAGGGCATCTGCCGCTTTAGTGGAACGTGCTTCCTGAATAAAGTTCAGCAACGTTGAAATAGCGACCATTAGCGCGATAACGCCCGCGGCAAATAAATCTTCCGTGGCGTAAGAAATAGCGCCGAGAATGGTGAGTAAAATATTAAAGGGGTTGCGATAGCAGACCCATAAATGTACCCACCACGGCGACGGTTGTTGTGCGGGTAATTTATTTTCACCATGTTGTTCGCGGGCAGATTCCACTTCCGCCTGATTTAACCCTTCCGGATGGGTGTCGAACGTTTTCCATAATTCTTCTTCGGGCATCACCGCCATTTTCAGGCAATGCGCACTTAAGGACGGCGGGACCGCCGTATTCACTGTCTGCTGCGCGCCAGGCAATGGATCGCGATGAACCAGACGGGAAGGTAAATGGCGAATGAGCCGGGTAAAAATTTCTTTAAACATAAGGAGTCCCTCCGCACTGTCTGAAACAGTACAGAAATGTCTTCAGGCGTGGCGAAGCCTTACCTGAAGGTAATAAAGCTGAGCAGGGACGTTAAAACGTCACGGCCTTACGCATCCGGTAACGCCGTGAAAAGACGGGCTTACCGGAAAAGTTTTAATCTCCGTCGAGGGAGAGGCGTGGGATCAGGTTCCATATAACCTCCGGTAAGTGAAAAAAGCGCCGCAAATAATAAGGAGAATCCAATAATATTCGTAGCATCTATGGCGATATAATACCTGCTGGCAACTAAACCAACGATAAACCAGACTTTACCCATTGCTGAATGCACGGGTAAAGTTAGGCTCAAATAATTAAACAACACGTTACAGGACAACAGGATGCAAAATCGGCTGACCATCAAAGACATCGCACGCTTAAGCGGCGTGGGGAAATCTACAGTTTCCCGGGTGCTGAATAACGAAAGCGGCGTGAGCCAGCGCACCCGCGAGCGTGTTGAAGCAGTGATGAATCAGCATGGATTTTCCCCTTCCCGCTCTGCGCGCGCTATGCGTGGGCAAAGCGATAAAGTGGTCGCCATCATTGTTACCCGTCTGGATTCGTTGTCAGAAAATCTCGCCGTTCAAACCATGCTGCCAGCGTTCTATGAACAAGGTTACGACCCAATCATGATGGAAAGTCAGTTTTCCCCACAATTAGTTGCCGAACATTTGGGGGTGCTGAAACGGCGTAATATCGACGGCGTAGTGCTGTTCGGTTTTACTGGCATAACAGAAGAAATGTTAGCCCACTGGCAGTCATCGCTGGTTCTGCTGGCGCGTGACGCAAAAGGCTTTGCTTCGGTCTGTTATGACGACGAAGGGGCAATCAAGATCCTGATGCAACGGCTGTATGACCAGGGGCATCGTAATATCAGTTATCTCGGCGTGCCGCATAGTGACGTGACAACCGGTAAGCGACGTCACGAAGCCTACCTGGCGTTCTGCAAAGCGCATAAACTGCATCCCGTTGCCGCTCTGCCAGGGCTTGCTATGAAGCAAGGCTATGAGAACGTGGCAAAAGTGATTACGCCTGAAACTACTGCGTTACTGTGCGCAACCGACACGCTGGCACTTGGCGCAAGTAAATACCTGCAAGAGCAACGCATCGACACCTTGCAACTGGCGAGCGTCGGTAATACACCGTTAATGAAATTCCTCCATCCGGAGATCGTCACCGTAGATCCCGGTTACGCCGAAGCTGGACGCCAGGCGGCCTGCCAATTGATCGCACAGGTAACCGGGCGCAGCGAACCGCAACAAATCATCATCCCCGCCACCCTGTCCTGATCGTTTCCTGAACGATAAATTGTGATCTTCGCTGCGTTTCGGGAACGTTCCCGTTTTTAAATTTTTCCGCGCAATATATTCTGCAGCCAACCAAAAATGTCATCTGCCATGGGGCTTTATGATGAGCAAAATAAACCAAACGGATATCGATCGGTTGATTGAACTGGTCGGCGGGCGCGGCAATATTGCGACGGTGAGCCACTGTATTACTCGCCTGCGCTTTGTCCTCAACCAACCGGCCAATGCCAGACCGAAAGAAATTGAGCAACTCCCCATGGTGAAAGGCTGTTTCACCAATGCCGGGCAATTTCAGGTGGTGATTGGCACCAATGTGGGTGATTACTATCAAGCACTGATTGCGTCAACCGGACAGGCGCAGGTTGATAAAGAGCAGGTAAAAAAAGCTGCCCGGCAGAATATGAAATGGCATGAGCAGTTGATCTCTCATTTCGCGGAGATCTTCTTCCCGTTGCTGCCCGCGTTGATTAGCGGTGGTTTGATCCTCGGTTTTCGCAATGTGATCGGCGATTTGCCCATGAGCAACGGTCAAACGCTGGCGCAAATGTACCCTTCCCTGCAAACGATCTACGATTTTCTGTGGTTGATCGGTGAAGCGATCTTCTTCTACCTGCCGGTCGGGATTTGCTGGTCAGCGGTGAAAAAAATGGGCGGCACGCCGATCCTCGGTATCGTGCTTGGCGTGACACTGGTTTCTCCACAGCTGATGAACGCTTATCTGCTCGGGCAGCAGCTGCCGGAAGTGTGGGACTTTGGCATGTTCAGCATCGCCAAAGTAGGCTATCAGGCGCAGGTGATCCCGGCACTGTTAGCCGGACTGGCGCTGGGCGTTATTGAAACTCGCCTTAAACGCATCGTGCCGGATTACCTCTATCTGGTGGTGGTACCCGTCTGTTCGCTGATCCTCGCGGTGTTCCTCGCCCATGCGCTGATTGGTCCGTTTGGTCGCATGATTGGCGATGGCGTTGCCTTTGCGGTACGTCACCTGATGACCGGCAGCTTTGCTCCAATTGGCGCGGCATTGTTTGGCTTCCTGTACGCCCCGCTGGTGATCACCGGGGTACACCAGACCACGCTTGCTATTGATTTGCAGATGATTCAAAGCATGGGTGGTACGCCAGTGTGGCCGCTGATTGCGCTGTCGAATATCGCTCAGGGCTCCGCCGTGATAGGCATTATCATTTCCAGCCGCAAGCACAATGAACGCGAGATCTCCGTGCCTGCCGCTATCTCCGCCTGGCTTGGGGTCACTGAGCCTGCAATGTACGGCATCAACCTGAAATATCGCTTCCCGATGCTGTGCGCGATGATTGGTTCTGGTCTGGCAGGATTGCTATGCGGCCTGAACGGCGTTATGGCGAATGGCATCGGCGTAGGCGGCCTGCCGGGAATTCTCTCGATTCAACCGAGCTACTGGCAGGTATTTGCGCTGGCAATGGCTATCGCCATCATCATCCCGATTGTACTCACCTCGTTTATCTATCAGCGGAAATACCGCCTGGGCACGCTGGACATTGTTTAATTTTCTTCGGGGCGCAATTGCGCCCTCTCGCATTTGCAGGAATAACGTAATGACTAATCTTCCCCACTGGTGGCAAAACGGCGTTATCTACCAGATTTATCCAAAGAGTTTTCAGGACACCACGGGTAGCGGCACCGGCGATTTACGTGGCGTTATACAACGCCTGGACTATCTGCATAAACTGGGCGTTGATGCCATCTGGCTAACCCCCTTTTATGTCTCTCCCCAGGTCGATAACGGTTACGATGTAGCGAACTATACGGCGATTGATCCCACCTACGGCACGCTGGACGATTTTGACGAACTGGTGACGCAGGCAAAATCGCGCGGGATTCGTATCATTCTCGATATGGTGTTTAACCATACCTCTACCCAACATGCCTGGTTTCGCGAGGCGCTGAACAAAGAAAGCCCTTACCGCCAGTTTTATATCTGGCGCGATGGCGAACCAGAAACGCCACCGAACAACTGGCGTTCAAAATTTGGCGGTAGTGCGTGGCGCTGGCATGCGGAAAGCGAACAGTACTATTTGCATCTCTTTGCACCAGAACAGGCGGATCTCAACTGGGAGAATCCAGCGGTACGCGCAGAGCTGAAAAAAGTCTGTGAATTCTGGGCCGATCGTGGGGTCGACGGGTTGCGCCTGGATGTGGTGAATCTGATCTCCAAAGACCCGCGTTTCCCTGAAGACCTGGATGGCGACGGGCGTCGCTTCTACACCGACGGACCACGAGCACACGAGTTTTTGCACGAGATGAACCGCGATGTGTTTACGCCACGCGGGTTAATGACCGTAGGTGAAATGTCCTCCACCAGCCTTGAGCATTGCCAGCGATACGCGGCACTGACAGGCAGTGAATTATCGATGACCTTTAATTTTCATCACCTGAAGGTCGATTATCCCGGTGGTGAAAAATGGACGCTGGCTAAACCTGACTTTGTGGCGTTGAAAACATTGTTCCGCCACTGGCAACAAGGAATGCACAACGTAGCATGGAATGCCTTGTTCTGGTGTAACCACGATCAGCCGCGCATTGTTTCTCGCTTTGGTGATGAAGGTGAATACCGCGTGCCTGCGGCAAAAATGCTGGCGATGGTGCTGCATGGCATGCAGGGAACGCCGTATATCTACCAGGGCGAAGAGATTGGCATGACCAACCCGCATTTCACGCGCATTACTGACTATCGCGACGTGGAGAGCCTCAATATGTTTGCCGAGCTACGCAACGATGGGCGTGATGCCGACGAGTTATTGGCAATCCTCGCCAGCAAATCCCGTGACAACAGTCGCACACCCATGCAATGGAGCAACGGCGATAATGCCGGGTTTACGGCTGGCGAACCGTGGATTGGCCTGGGCGATAACTATCAACAAATCAACGTAGAAGCCGCGCTGGCCGATGATTCCTCGGTGTTTTACACCTACCAAAAGTTAATCGCACTGCGTAAGCAGGAAGCCATCCTGACATGGGGCAATTACCAGGATCTGCTGCCAAACAGCCCTGTATTGTGGTGCTATCGCCGTGAATGGAAGGGGCAAACCTTGCTGGTCATTGCCAACCTTAGCCGTGAGATCCAACCCTGGCAGCCAGGGCAAATGCGCGGCAACTGGCAGCTTGTGATGCATAACTACGAAGAAGCCTCACCACAACCCTGTGCCATGACTTTACGGCCTTTTGAGGCTGTCTGGTGGTTACAGAAGTAAATCTCCCCTAAGCCCCGGTAATGCCGGTCATTCCGGGGTTTTGTCTGTCAGCATGTTGTTTTTGTTGATTTTTCAACCAGCAAATTCATTAAAAAATTTACATAACGCTGTAGCGCCCGTCATCCGTACGCTCTGCTTTTTACTTTGAGCTACATCAAAAAAAGTTCAAACATCCTTGATGCAAAGCACTATATATAGACTTTAAAATGCGTCCCAACCCAATATGTTGTATTAATCGACTATAATTGCTACTACAGCTCCCCACGAAAAAGGTGCGGCGTTGTGGATAAGCGGATGGCGATTGCGGAAAGCACCGGAAAACGAAACGAAAAAACCGGAAAACGCCTTTCCCAATTTCTGTGGATAACCTGTTCTTAAAAATATGGAGCGATCATGACACCGCATGTGATGAAACGAGACGGCTGCAAAGTGCCGTTTAAATCAGAGCGCATCAAAGAAGCGATTCTGCGTGCAGCTAAAGCAGCGGAAGTCGATGATGCCGATTATTGCGCCACTGTTGCCGCGGTTGTCAGCGAGCAGATGCAGGGCCGCAACCAGGTGGATATCAACGAGATCCAGACCGCAGTTGAAAACCAGCTGATGTCGGGTCCATACAAACAACTGGCTCGTGCTTACATCGAGTACCGTCACGATCGCGACATTGAACGTGAAAAACGCGGTCGCCTGAACCAGGAGATCCGTGGTCTGGTCGAGCAGACCAACGCCTCGTTACTCAACGAAAACGCCAACAAAGACAGCAAGGTGATTCCAACCCAGCGCGACCTGCTGGCCGGGATCGTGGCTAAACACTATGCACGCCAGCACCTGCTGCCGCGTGACGTGGTGCAGGCACATGAGCGTGGCGATATTCACTATCACGATCTCGATTACTCGCCGTTCTTCCCGATGTTCAACTGCATGTTGATTGACCTGAAAGGCATGCTGACCCAGGGCTTTAAAATGGGGAACGCCGAGATTGAACCGCCGAAGTCGATCTCTACGGCAACCGCGGTAACTGCGCAGATTATTGCTCAGGTCGCCAGCCATATTTATGGCGGTACAACCATTAAACCTATCGATGAGGTTACGCAG
>OBZI01000592.1_pt1 | contig 13393 bp, 10 predicted proteins | sample 1476911 | NCBI WGS metagenome assembly OBZI01 (sample SAMEA2580238, study PRJEB22360) | human gut metagenome | biome: human gut; feature: human-associated habitat; material: faeces | place: Denmark | collected 2008/2010 | reverse complement strand
TTGTAGGTCGCCAGATCGAAGCCCATGCGGAAGGCGGCCGTGGTGAAGCGGCTGTTGAGCAGCGGGCCTGCGGGAATGCCGAAAGGCAGGTTGACCGGCTGGCCCAGGAAGGAGGCCGAGGCACCCTCGCTGGTGGTTCCGGCGGCATCGGCACCGTTGCCATCCTTCAGCGCCTCGGCGAACGCGCCGAACGGCCCTTGCTCATAGTTGTCTTCGTAACTGCGGCTGACATCGTAAAACGGCTCAAAATCACTCATGCTTCAACGATAAGCCAACCTGCATGCGCACACGCACACTCAACCCATCATCGCGCCGACAAACGAAATAATGGCGAAAGCGGCATTGGCTACCACAAAGATGATGAACGTCGGAGCTGCCCAGCCAAAGTACGTGTCTGGAATACTACGATTCGTACGGTGATATTGGCGCAAACTTAAATAGTGCAAACACACCCTAGAAGAGATAGGAGGGAATGGCACTTTCTCGCGTTGTTGGTGGAAGTATTTGGGATGCTAAGCGAGTTGCCGCATTGGAACCAGACGATTGCGTGAAGTGACCCTATACGTAAAAGGTCTCACTGGCGAGAGCCAGTGAGACCTTTGTCTGATGCGATGCGAGCGACCCAATAATCTCAATCAGACACAGAGCCAACGGCCCTGGGCCTGCAATTATGGACTCGCCTTTCGGCGAGGCTCAATGCTGGCCTCGCTGCTGTCGCAGCTCGGCAGGCCGATCGCGGCTAAATAATGCCGCGATCGGCCAACGGCCCTGTCCAGTCTGCGTCCTCAGGCTCGCGGGCGGACTCGATTCTTTCTTCGGCCCAGTGTTTGGCGGGGATGGTCTTGGGCTTGAAGGGGAACTTTTCGGCGCGCATCTTTTCGTAGGCGGCGATGTCGTCCTCGTGCTGCAGCGTCAGATCGATATCGTCGTAGCCGTTCATCAGACGCCAACGCACGTAATCGTTGACCTCGAACGGCAGGGTCACGTCGCCGCAAGTGACAGTGCGGGTCTCCAGCGAGACAGTCATCTCACGACCAGGCTCTTCCTCCAGTAGCTTCCACAGGAGTTCGACGGACTCCTGCGGCATAATCGCGGCCAGCACGCCGTTTTTGGCGGTGTTGCCGTAGAAGATGTCGGCGAAGCTCGGCGCGATGACCACGCGGAAACCGTAATCGTGCAGCGCCCACACGGCGTGCTCGCGGGAGGAGCCGATGCCGAATTCGGGGCCGGCGACCAGAATCTGGCCCTTACCGGCGTATTCCGGCTTGTTGAGCACGAAGTTCGGGTCTCGGCGCCATGCGTAGAACAGGGCGTCATCGAAGCCGGACTTGGTCACGCGCTTCAAGAACACAGCGGGAATGATTTGGTCGGTATCGACGTTGGAGCGGCGCAGCGGCACGCCCACGCCGGTCAGTGTGGTGAGTTTTTCCATAACAATTTTCCTTTCGGGGATCTCTCCCCCAGTCAGTCTTCGACTGACAGCCCCCTCGTCAGAGGGGGCTCATGCGTATTGACTCAGAGATCGGCGGGGGACGAGATTGTGCCGCGGATGGCGGTGGCGGCGGCTACGGCCGGCGACGCCAAATGCGTGCGCGAGCCCTTGCCCTGGCGGCCCTCGAAGTTACGGTTCGAAGTGGAAATCGAGCGCTCGTTCGGTACCAGCTTGTCGGGGTTCATGCCCAGGCACATCGAGCAGCCGGCATTACGCCATTCGGCACCAAAGTCCTTGAACACCTTATCGAGGCCTTCCTTCTCCGCCTGCAAACGCACGCGGGAGGAGGCCGGCACCACCAGCACGCGGTGGATGTTCTCGGCCTTGCGGTGGCCCTTCATAATCGCGGCGGCCTGGCGCAAATCGTCGATACGACCGTTGGTGCACGAACCAATGAACACGGTGTCCACGGCGATGTCCTTGATCGGCATGCCTGGCTTCAAACCCATGTATGTAATCGCACGTTCGGCGGCGGCGCGCTTGGTGGCGTCGGCGATCTTGCCCGGCTCCGGCACGGAGGCGGTGATCGGCAGACCTTGGCCGGGGTTGGTGCCCCACGTCACATATGGACCGAGCTTGGTGGCGTCGATATCCACCACCTTGTCGAATACGGCATCGTCATCGGTCTTCAGCGTCTTCCAGTACGCCACGGCCTGATCCCACAGCTCGCCTTCCGGCGCGTGCGGACGGCCCTTCAGGTACTCGAACGTGGTCTCGTCCGGCGCGATCATGCCGGCACGCGCACCGGCCTCGATGGACATGTTGCACACGGTCATACGTTCGTCCATGGTGAGGTTGCGAATCGCCTCACCACGGTATTCGATCACGTAACCCTGGCCGCCGCCGGTGCCGATCTTGGCGATGATCGCCAGAATGATGTCCTTGGCCGTCGCGTCCGCGGGCAGCTTGCCGTTGACGTTGACGGCCATGGTCTTGAACGGCTTCAGAGACAGCGTCTGTGTGGCCATCACATGTTCGACTTCGGAAGTGCCGATGCCGAACGCCAGCGCGCCGAACGCGCCGTGCGTCGACGTATGCGAATCACCGCACACGATGGTCATGCCCGGCTGGGTCAGGCCCAGAATCGGGGCGAACGCGTGGACGATGCCCTGATCGGCGTCGCCCAGCGGGTGCAGGCGCACGCCGAACTCCTTGCAGTTCTTCTCCAAAGTCGTCAACTGCAACGCGCTCGTCTCATCCGGGTTCGGGCGATCGATATCAACGGTCGGCGTGTTGTGATCCTCGGTGGCAATGAGCTGATCCACGTGACGCGGCTTGCGGCCGGCCAAGCGCAGGCCCTCAAACGCCTGCGGGCTGGTGACCTCATGCATGAGCATCAGATCGATGTACAGCAAATCAGGGGCTCCGTCGCTGCCCTTGCGCACCAGATGATCGGCCCAGACCTTCTCGGCCAGTGTCGTTCCCATAGTGATTCCTCCAAAAAATTCCGCGCGAGGCATTGTGTTCGCGCCTTGTTCGTGGTATTAGCCTATGTGCTTGCGGTGGGCCCGGCCATGAGCATGCCGGATATTGAGATACGGTCAAATGATGGCCTCAATATGACTCGGACCCGACTCGAACATGACCTAGTCATGACTCGGTTCCGCTCCAGACATGTCTCTTCGGCATCCACGAACGCCCTTTCAACTTCATGGCCACCCTGTGAGACACTTCCCCGATTTGCCATTTCACTATGTGAGATGGCATAATCGCCCTTATTATGACTGATTCCCGGGAAGAACCATTGAACAACAGCTTGACCAAGTCCGAGCCGGTTGAAGACACCACCGCCAAGGACGATGGGGAAATCCATTCCGGCGTTGGCGTCCTTGATAAAACTGTAAAGATTCTTGACGCACTGGAATCCGGCCCGTCTACGCTGGGCCAGCTTGTGGCCGCCACCGGTCTCGCTCGACCGACCGCACATCGTTTGGCTATTGCACTGGAACGCCACCGTTTCGTACTGCGCGACCAGCATGGCCGATTCGTACTCGGCTCCCGTTTCGCCGAACTTGCCGCCGCAGCAGGCGAGGATCGTCTGCTGACCGCCGCCGGCCCGATCCTGCAGACCCTGCTCGATCGCACTGGCGAGTCTGCGCAGATTTACCGCCGCCAAGGCGATCAGCGCGTGTGCATCGCCGCTGTGGAACGCACCTCCGGCCTACGTGATTCCATTCCGGTGGGTGCCATGCTGTCGATGGAAGCCGGTTCCGCCGCCCAGATTCTTCTGGCTTGGGAGGATTCCGACCGTCTGCACCAGGGATTGCGCCACGCCAAGTTCACCGCCACCAAGCTGGCCGCCGTACGCAAGCGCGGCTGGTCCGAGTCCGTGAACGAACGCGAAGAGGGCGTGTGCTCGATTTCCGCCCCGATCCGCAACGCCTCCGGCCAGGTCATCGCCGCCATCTCGATTTCCGGCCCGACCGGCCGCATGGGTGCCGCCCCCGGACGCCGCTATGCGCCGCTGGTGATGGCCGCCGGCAAGTACCTCACCGAGGCACTGGTCAAAGCCGTTCGCTGAAACATACCAGTCAATCCAACCGATAGCCCAACCGGCAGAAATCCCGCGTCACAACGAAAGAGACGCGGGATTTCTGCCACTAATCGTCCAACACAGCGGAAGGCCACCGAAACCTCGAATACTTCGCGCCGCTTTCCGCCTCTATCAGGAACAGTTACCTGAATAAACCGGGTTACCTGAATAAACCGGACAGTTGACTCCATAGCGACGGCTTGCGCAGCAAATCATCACCCTCGCCCTCGCCAGGCGCGGTTTGGTTCACCGCATAGGTATAGGCGCGTTTGGAACTGGGCTTGCCCACCAGTTCGCCAAACTCCAGCAATTGCGTACGCGGCTCGTAAGGGTGACGGATATCAAATTCGATCAATCGCGTGGCACGTTTGGCCGGAGCCGGTCCGTACGTATTGAATCCGCAGGTTGGCGTAGCGATAAGCAACAGACCCTCATGTTCGCCGACGAAACCGTTGCGATGATCATGACCAGCTACGACGCCGAAATACCCCTCGCGCAGCAATTCGAATTCGCCTGACGTATCAGGGCAGGATATGCCTTCTCCCAAATATCCGCCGGGCTGGGTTTGCAATTCGTCCAGCACGTAGTAGGTATCGGCGTGCGAACGATAGCCCTGCATGGCAAACGCCGCGTTGGCCGCCACCGGCTTCAGCACGTTGTAATACTCGGGCATCGGCATGTGCTGGAACACCATTGATTTCGCACCGATACGGTCGGGCACGGCGTTCAGGAAGGCGAGCGCTGCGGGCGATGGTGCGCCGAAGCCGCCGCCATGCACGTAATCGCCGGAGTCAAGAATGACCAGACCCAGCACATTGCGCGTATGGTCAACGTCCATAACCGGCAGCGCGAAGGTGCCTGGTTCACCGGAACCCACTGTGGATGTGGGGGAAGACACAGCAGAAGGCACAACAGCATCGGCACCAGCATCGTCAACGACGCCCAACGTATCAGCCTTCGCGGTAATCCCCGCACCGGAGCCAGTGGCACCAGACGGCGTCTGCACAGCGCCACCCGCTCCACAGGTATATGCAATCTGGTTCGGCAAGGTCTCACTCGGCGGATTGACACAACCGGGGAACTCACGATAGATACCGTCCAGTTCCGCATTGCTTAGCCCGCATTGGAAATCATGGTTGCCATACGTCACAGCCCACGGAATGCCGCGCGCCGCCAACGGCTCAGTGAACTGGCCAATGGCCTTGCGCACCAGCGCTCGGGTATGGTTCAGCGCGGATTCGGCAATAGGTTCGTCACACCAGCGACGTTTACGGAATGAATCGGCGAACGCCGGATCGTAGCCGGCGATCTGGTTGCCGGAGAAAATCACCAGATCAGGCCGTGTGGCATCAAGGCTGGCCTCAATCAGGGTGATGGTGTCTTTGGAGACTTTCGGCCCATCCTGAATGTCGGCAATCTGCAGCACGCGGAACTTGCCGGAATAGTGGAATTGCAGTCGTCCGAGACGCGCAGAGATAGAGACCGGACGGCCGTCTTCGGCATCGGCCGGCTTGATACGAGGTTTCGACGACATCCCCTCTGGCGTACGCTGTGTTTCCGTCATGCCCTCCACTGTACACACAAACGAAAAGGCCCGCCGGAGCGGGCCTTTTCTACAAGTTCAACTACTGGAGCAGAATCTCTGCACAACATCATCGTTGTAACGGTAAGTCTTTCCAATGCCCGTCCAACGTAACAGTCCTCGTGACCATACACTATTTGTGGGCTCTGCTCTGTTCAGTTGTTCTTGTACCTCATAATCTATTCATCACTCCCGTTTCTCGCAACCTGCAGAGAGTCGTTGTGCGTTTTTTATCACAACTGTTCAATCGCACTTTCTGGCTATCGGAAAACGAGCTGAACCGTTCACATCGAACCCGTCCGATGTTCGATTTCGTTCGTTTCACCGCCGCTCACGGCGTGTCGCGAGCGACGCTAGCACACTCAAAACCAACCAACACCGAACTAACATGAACACCCGTTGAATTCTGGCGCGTTCAGTCGTTTTCCGGCCACGCCAAAGCTTACGATATAAGCTATGGCACAGATATTTGACGCACCCTCGAAGGCAATTCTGCGCAGCCAAATCGCAGAGCATATTGCCGAAAACGACAACAACGACCGCCGCGTCGATCAGGAAGGCGAGGCACCGCTGCCCAAGGACCGTTTCTTCGACCGCGAGCTCAGCTGGCTCAAGTTCAACCAGCGCGTGCTCGAATGTGCGGAGAACGAAGACATGCCCCTGCTCGAGCGCGCCAACTTCGCCGCGATCTTCGCCTCGAACCTTGACGAGTTCTTCATGGTCCGCGTCGCCGGCCTGAAGCGCCGTATCGACTCGGGCATCGCCGTGCCGTCTGCCGCCGGCCTGAGCCCGCGTCAGCAGCTGCGCGCGATCAGCGAGACCGCACACCGTCTGCAAGACGAGCACGCACATTACACGATCGACACCATTCTGCCGGAATTGGAGAAGGAGCGCATCGTCCTGCTGACGTGGGACAAGCTCACATCCTCCGAGCAGGAGCGCCTCTCGCGCTACTACCGCCAGCAGGTGTTCCCGGTCCTGACGCCGCTCGCCGTGGATCCGGCCCACCCGTTCCCCTACATTTCCGGCGGTTCCATCAACCTGGCCGTGATTGTGGAGAACCCGGCCTCCGGCAAGTCGCACTTCGCCCGCGTCAAGATCCCGGGCAACCTGCCGCGCCTGGTGCCGGTGGACGACATGACCGATGAGGAGTCCAAGGACGAGCGTTACGGCTTCATCGCCATGGAAAAGCTCATCGCCGCGCATCTGGAATCCCTGTTCCCGGGCATGATCATCAAGGAGGCCCGCTCCTTCCGCGTGACTCGTAACGAGGACATCGACGTGGAAGAGGATGACGCCGAGAACCTGCTCAACGCCATGGAGAAGGAGCTGCTGCGCCGCCGCTTCGGACCGCCGATCCGCCTGGAGATCACGGACACCACGAGCCCCTTCCTCTCCCAGCTGCTCGCCGACCAGCTCGGCGTGAGCCAGGACGAGGTATACCGTCTGCCCAGCCCGCTGGACCTGACCGTGCTCTTTGAGCTCGGCAGCGTGGACCGCCCGGACCTGAAGAACCGTCCGTTCGTGCCGACCACGAACCGTCAGATCGCCGAGGTCGAGTCCTCCCGCGCACAGGATATTTTCGCTGCCATCCGCGAGCGCGACATCCTGCTGCATCACCCCTATGACTCCTTCTCCACTTCCGTGCAGGCCTTCCTTGCGCAGGCCGCCGCGGACCCGAAGGTGCTGGCCATCAAGCAGACCCTGTACCGCACCAGCTCCAACTCGCCGATCATCGACGCCCTGATCGACGCCGCTCATGCCGGCAAGCAGGTGCTGGCTTTGGTGGAAATCAAGGCTCGTTTCGACGAGGACGCCAACATCGCGTGGGCCCGCAAGCTCGAACGCGCCGGCGTGCACGTGGTGTACGGCATCGTGGGCTTGAAGACCCACTGCAAGCTCATCGAGGTCGTGCGTCAGGAAGCGGACGGTCTGCGCCGCTACTGCCACGTAGGCACCGGCAACTACAACCCGAAGACCGCGCGACTGTACACCGATCTGGGTCTGCTGACCTGCGACCCGGTGGTCGGCCAGGATCTGACTCGTCTGTTCAACCAGCTCTCTGGTTACGCGCCGAAGTCCAGCTTCCACCGTCTGCTGGTGGCCCCGCGTACCGTGCGCACCGGCCTGATTCAGCGCATCCGCCGCGAGGAGGACGCCGCCCGCGCCGGCAAGGAGGCCTGGATCAAGATCAAGGTCAACTCCATCGTGGACGAGAAGACCATCGACGCCCTGTACCGTGCCTCTCAGGCCGGCGTGAAGATCGACATCGTCGAACGCGGCATCTGCGCTCTGAAGCCCGGCGTTCCCGGCCTGTCCGAGAACATCCGCGTACGTTCGATTCTCGGCCGCTTCCTGGAGCACTCCCGCATCTACGCCTTCTGCAATGCGGACGGCCCGCAGATCGGCGAGGGCCCGGCTTCCGGCCCGGAGGTCTACATCGGTTCGGCTGACCTCATGCACCGTAACCTTGATCGCCGCGTCGAGGCTCTGGTGCGCGTCACCGCCCCGGAGCAGATTGACGAGCTCATCAAGTACGTGGACCTGCAGATGGCCGACTCCACCATGAGCTGGCACATGCAGCCCGACGGCACGTATGTGCTGCACACCAAGGACGACGAGGGCCGCCCGCTGGTCGATAGTCAGGAATACCTGATTCGCAAGCACCAGCGTCGCCCCAATTCACACAACTGATTTCACTCGATGCTCCCTGTCAGCGCAAGCTAACTGAGGGTGGTTACGATGCCCGGCTCCTCTTTCGAGAGGATGCCGGGCATCGTTGTTCAGCGCGCAAAAACTACGTAGCAGCGGTCCAACGTGACCTACAATACAAGAGATGGGTACGAACAGTATGAGACGAATCGTGGAAGCCGCCGGCGGTATTCTGTACCGGTGGAAGGATGATGCCGAGCCGACGCGGGCATCATCTCCATCAGTGAAATCCAATATTGCCACCGATGGCACCATCATCGCGAACACCACGGATTCTGACGGCGAGACCACGGCAGCACCCGGCGCATCGGACGCGGCTTCCACCCCGGACCCGGCGCAGGCCGACAGCCCAGCCACAGCGGACAACGTACTCAACCGCATCGAACTGTGCATCGTGCATCGCCCGAAATACGACGACTGGAGCTGGCCGAAAGGCAAGGTCGACCCAAACGAATCACACCGGCATGCCGCCGTGCGCGAGATCGGCGAGGAATCGGGCCTGCCCGTGGAGCTCGGTCCCTATCTGGGCGACATCGAGTACCCGCTGTCCGAAGAGGGCCGCAAACAGCGCCATACCAAGGATCGGTCGGCGGACACCAAGCACATCCAGTTCTGGATGGCCACGCCAATCAGCGCCATCGACAATCTGCGGCGCACCCATGCGTTTGGCCCGGTGCATCGGGCGGACATCGGCGAAATCGACGAAGTTTTGTGGCTGACGCCGGCCGAGGCCCGCAAGAAGCTCAGCCATTCCACCGATAAGGACATCCTCGCGCTATTCGTTGATCGGGTGCAGGAGGGCGCGCTTGACGCCGTGCCGGTGATTATCGTGCGCCACGGCAAAGCGGAAGCGCGCAAGCTGTGGAAGGGTTCGGACGCGAACCGTCCGATCACGCCGCGCGGCGCGGCTGCGGCATACGCGCTGAACCGCGAGCTGGCGTGTTTCAATCCGACCCGACTGGCCACGTCGCCTTGGGTGCGCTGCCAGGAGACGTTGGAGATGTTCGCGTGGCAGACCGGACGAGACATGGTTCATCTCGATCCGCTCACCGAAGATGCATACGCCGCTGCGCCGGACACCGCATGGGAGTGTCTACTCAGCGAAATCGAGTTCGCACTTGAGCGCCGTCAGCCCATAGCGATATGCATGCACCGGCCGGTGATTGGTGGTATGTTCGGACACCTGCGCAGCATGTGCGTTGCGCCGTCTCTGAGCAAACGCCTGATCGCCAAGACACCGTTCATGCCGACCGGCACGGCGGTGGCGCTGTTCGTCACTCCGACGCCTCATGGTCCCAAAATCATCGATATTCAGAAGGTTCAACCGCTTGTCTACTAGACCCGCATTTCCTGATTCATCCAACTCCTCGGCCGCTGCCGCTGCAGCTCATGCCGCGCACAATGGTGCCGCCGGCAGTCTGGGCCCGGGCTTCGGCTCGTTGCGTGCGGCCGGAGCGGCATTCGGACCTGCTCGCATGGGTTCTTCACGCCCCTCGCGCCCGGCTCAGCTCGACCCGGCTGTGGCCGATGGATTGGCCGGTGGCATGGACCCGCAGGCGTTGAGCGAGATGAGTCATCTGTCTGCTGCCGCATTGCTGGATCGTGTGCGCCATAGCGAAGACCCGGCGGTTGTTGAGCGGGTGCTCACGTTGGTGGAGACGGTCGGCGTGGATGAAATCGCCGAACTATGGAGCGATACCGAGCCGGATTCGCTGCCTGGTGTGCTGTGGCGACTGTATATGTTGCGTACGTGGATGCGATCGAATCGCGACTCAATCGCGCATCTGTGGCGCTTGGGTGAGCCGGTGGCCACTACCGCCTCCGCCATCGCCGGCGTGGATCAGGCTCCCAGTGAAGATGACATCGTGCGATTGGCCGATTCGATTCTCTCCGGTGCTTTTGTGGGCGATTTTGCCGTGGCGCTTGAGCGTGCGGCGGCGTTTACCGATGTGGTGGCGTTGGGCTTGCGCGTGGAGGCGCGGCGCATGGTGACCCGGGCCGAGGCCAACGGCGGCTTCTCCTCGGATGCCGATGAGAAGGCCGTGCGCACCAAAGCCGCCCGCCTTATGCACACCGCCGGCAGCCTCATGGCCACCGCCAAGGATTTCCAACACGGTGCCAACCTCTGGCGTCGCGGACGGTTGGAGTAACCCCGCTCCAGGCTCCCTCTGATGAGGGAGCTGTCACGGGCGATGCCCATGACTGAGGGAGAAACCCACCGACCGCACCCCAACAATCAGCTACCGGCCAACGCCACCCCTTCCCCGGCGCGGCGAGACCCATCGCAAGCTATACTAAGTATCCGCGTCGGACCGTGCTTAAGCCCCGGGCTCCATTTTTTGCCGCCGCGAGCGGCCCTTGCGCCGACAGGCGCTTTCGCGGTTCGGCGCTTCTTTTCTTTTACCAGATTCACGCCCCGAGCGTTGCGATGGGCACGACCAGTATGCCGTCATTGCGGCGATAGGCCTTCCCACCTCGGCCGGTAAGGAACATCATGAATTCGGGGTCTCGGACCTGAGCCATGGGATTGCCGCAGATTTTGTTGCGGAAGGATTTGAGCTTATCCGCATTGTCATCGTTCACCTTAAGGTCACTGAGTTTTATTTCGATGGCACCCCACCTGCCGTCAGACAACTCGATAATGACATCAACTTCAAGCCCCTTGTCATCGCGGTAATACGCAATGCGATTCCCGGCACCCGGCATAGCCGACAGATATACATTCAAATCACGAATGCACAGCGTTTCAAACAGATCGCCGAGCGTCTGTGTATCGCGCATCAGAGTATTCGGCGCGGCACCTAAAACCGCAGCAGGCAACGAAGGATCCACGAAATATCGCTTGGGCTTGGTTCGCACACGACTCTTTGCGCGGAGTGGCGGCTCCCAACCCTCCAAATCCGTCAGAAGGTACAAGTCCTTGAACATTTCCAAATAGCTCTTCACCGTCTGCGTATCCGGCTCACGCCGCTCATCGCCATATGCCATATCCGCAGCCAGCGTCGCATATTTTGGTGCCTGCGAGATGTTCACGGCAAGAGCTCGCATCAAAGCTCGTGCAGTTTCAGGATTCTTCTTCATCTTCGGCACGCTGATATCCAGCACACTTGCGATATATTCGCCCGGGATTTCCAAGGCGAATTCATCGTCTAGCTCAAGATTCGCGGGCCATCCGCCACGGCAACACCATCTGGCGATGTCTTCGATACTCGTATTGCATTCGGCAGGCTCGAATTTCCCCTCGAACAAATCGGATAGGCTGACCGCGCCCGTGGATTCTCCGGATTCAGCCAAGCTCATGGGCCACATGCGCAGACGAGCAATGCGACCAGTGCCGCTGTGATGAATGGCGTCACGATCCTTTGGAATAGCCGAACCTGTAAGAATCAGCTGCCCCTTGCGGTTCGCATTGTCATCTATATGGCGACGAGCGGCATCCCAAATTTGCGGTACATCTTGCCATTCGTCCACCAGATGGGGCTCCTCCCCCATCAGCACCAATGCAGGATCGGTTTGGGCGGCCGCGAAAACTGCCACATCATCCAGACGATCAACGCTTCGAGACCGGGAGAGCGCGGTCCATGTCTTGCCGCACCATTTCGGCCCAACGATTTCCACTGCACCGAACGCCTTGAGCAGTTTACTTAATCTGCTATCTACCACGCGTGAACGATAATCAGGCCTGGTCAAGGTACCATCGCGACCACTCAAATCGTTCATATTGCAGCCTTTCCCAGTTCTATCGTTCTAACAATATAGATTTTACACCAGTTTCATTCCCGATTTTACACCTATCTCATTCCCTGTTTTACACCAGTTTCATTCCCTGTTTTACACCGTGTTGTTTTTTACGCTTTACCCTCTCAGAGGTATCAGAGGCAGATCTCGGCACGGACAGGGCATTGTCCTGCTGCAACTGGCCTATCGCAGCAAAAAGTCGAATCACCCACAAATCCAATCCGATAAGCAAGCCGCGCCATTACCAATTCGGCAGGTCGGCAAACTTGGACTAGGCTGGGAATCATGGAACTCCATGTTTTGAATCATCCGCTGGTCGAGCACAAGCTCACCGTGCTGCGCGACAAGAACACCCCCTCCTCCACCTTCCGCGAGCTCGTCTCCGAACTCGTGATGCTTGAGGCCTACGAGGCCACCCGCAACCTGTCCGTGGTGGCCGCGCCGATCGAGACGCCGGTCGCCCCGATGACCGGCAAGAAGCTCGCCTCCCCGCGCCCGATCATCGTGCCGGTGCTGCGCGCTGGCTTGGGCATGCTCGACGGCATGACCCGCCTGATTCCGACTGCTGAAGTCGGCTTCCTGGGCATGAAGCGCGACGAGGAGCACCCCACCCAGCAGGTGACGTACGCGAACCGTCTGCCCGAGGACCTGTCCGGCCGCCAGTGCTTCCTCATCGACCCGATGCTCGCCACCGGCGGAACGCTGGTCGCCGCCACGCACTACCTGGCCGAGCGCGGCGCCAAGGACGTGACCGCGATCAACATCATCGCGGCCCCCGAAGGCATCAAGTACGTCGAGGAGCACATCGACCCGTCCATCGACTTCAAGGTCGTGGTGTGCGCGGTCGACGAACGTCTTAACGACAAGTGCTACATCGTGCCGGGACTCGGCGACGCCGGTGACCGTCTCTATGGCGTAATTGACTGATTTCCCTGGCTCCCCTCCCCGAGGGGAGCCAACATAACGGAACATCTATGCAAATCGACATTATTGCGCCGGGGCGCGTGAAGGAGCGTTACCTTCGCGACGCCATTGACGAGTATTCCAAGCGACTTTCGCGCTACTGCAAGCTCAACATCATTGAAGTGGCAGATGAGAAAACGCCTGACCATGCCTCCGAAGGCGTTGACCGACAGATCAAGGCCAGAGAAGGCGAACGCATCGCCAAGCATCTGAAGGACGGCGCGTTTGTTATTGCCCTTGCCATCAATGGCAAGCAGCTGTCCAGTGAAGAATTGGCCGCCAAAATCAACGACCTTGGATTGCGTGGCACCAGCCATATTCAGCTGGTCATCGGCGGTTCAATCGGCCTTGGCGCCGGCGATTAAGAATATGT
>OBZI01000590.1_pt1 | contig 13463 bp, 12 predicted proteins | sample 1476911 | NCBI WGS metagenome assembly OBZI01 (sample SAMEA2580238, study PRJEB22360) | human gut metagenome | biome: human gut; feature: human-associated habitat; material: faeces | place: Denmark | collected 2008/2010 | reverse complement strand
ATGCCGCCTCTCTCTAGATGGGCTGATCTTCGATCTTTTAGAAGACCACCGTCAAAAGCATTTTGAAGCGCTCTTCACCGTACACCGCATGAGGATGTTTGGCCGGCATGACGATGGTTTCGCCTTCTTTAACGAGGTGCGGCTCTCCGTCAATCGTGAACCGTCCGGTACCTTCAAGAACTGTCACCATCGCGTCGCCGCCGGACTGATGCGTGCTGATTTCTTCTCCTTTATCGAAAGAGAAGACCGTTAAGCTCAGAGAATCGTTCTGTGCAAGCGTCTTGCTGACAACTTGCCCCGCGAGGTAAGGAACTTGATCCTTCAGTTTGATGACAGTACTTTTTTCGAGATTTTTAATCATCTTGAATCCTTGCAAGGATATTTTTAATACTTGCAAGAATAGTCTGCCGAAATGATTGCGAGGCAATCACTTTGTGAACAAAAATCTCAAATTTGTTTTCTGCCTTGGAAAACAAAAAAAACCTGTCGAGGCAACTGCCTGACAGGTATCTTTGAATGGCGTCCCCAATCGGATTCGAACCGATGTTGACAACGTGAGAGGCTGCCGTCCTAACCACTAGACGATGGGGACGTCTTTGCGGAGAAAGCGAATTATATGTGAAAGCATCTTTCTCCGCAAGAGGCGGCTAAAAATTAAGCCAACCCTTCAGCGATACGGGCCAGTACCTTGTCACGGCCAATAAGACAGAGCGTGCGGTCAATCTGCGGCGTGCGGTCAGCGCGGCAGACGAGGACGCGCAGCGGGTTGGCAAGAATCTTCATCGGAATGCTGCGTTCGGCCATCACTTCCTGAATGCAGTGATAAACGTTTTCAGGCGTTTCCGCATCAAGCGCTTTGAGTTTCTGGGCAAAGAGTTCAAGCGCTTCGCGTCCGCCGTCGGCGAGAACCTTAGCGGCTTCTTCAGCGTTGACGGCATTTTCGGCGTAGAAGAAGAGCGCAGCTTCAGCGAGTTTTTCGAGCGTGGCGCTGCGGGACTTGAGCAGCCCGCAGACGCTCGCGAGATCCGGACCGTTGGCGATGATGCCTCCGCGGGCCTCGATGCGCGAAGCCACCAGCTTGGCGAGGCGATCGTCATCGGCTTCCTTCATGTACTGACCGTTAAGCCATTCGAGCTTCTTCCAGTCAATGCGGGCGGAAGCTCTCGAGCAGTCGGAGAGGTCGAACACTTCGGCAAGCTCTTCACGCGAGAATTTCTCCATATTCCCATGGCCCCAGCCGAGGCGCGCGAGGTAATTGAAGATCGCTTCGGGCAGATAGCCCTGTTTTTCGTATTCAAGCACAGAAACCGTGCCATGGCGCTTCGAAAGCTTCTGACCGTCTTGTCCGCAGATGAGCGGGAGGTGCGCAAAAACCGGAATTTCCGCGCCCAAGGCTTTGTAGATGTTGATCTGCCGAGGCGTATTGTTGATGTGGTCCGCGCCGCGGATGACATGACTCACCTTCATATCCCAGTCGTCTACCACCACGGCGAAGTTATAGGTCGGGATGCCGTTGCGCATGATGATGAGGTCATCGAGCTCGGCGTTCGACACGGTGATGGGGCCGTAGACGGCATCGTTCCAGGTCACGGAGCCTTCATCAGGATTGCGGAATCGGATGACGGGCTTTACGCCTTCGGGAATGGGGCGTCCCACACAGTTTCCCGGCCGCCAGCGGCCGTCATAGCGAGGCTTGAGACCGGCGGCACGCTGCTGCTCGCGCAGAGCGTCGAGTTCTTCGGGAGTGGCGTAGCAATAGTAGGCGCGGCCGTCCGCGAGCATTTCGTCGACGACTTCCTGATATCGAGCAAGGCGGTCCATCTGATAGACAGGACCTTCGTCATAATCGAGATTGAGCCACTTCATGCCGTCGAGAATGACCTGCACCGCTTCCTTTGTGGAACGTACTTGATCGGTATCCTCAATGCGCAGCAGGAATTTGCCGCCGAAATGGCGGGCGACTGCCCAGCAGTAGATCGCCGTTCGGGCGGTTCCAAGGTGCATCATGCCGGTAGGGCTCGGCGCAATGCGGGTGCGAATTTCCTTCATGGTTGTCCTTCTTGAAGAGGATGGGTTGTATTGTCGGTCGGCTCATGAAGCAGCAGACTATGACACACAGGCGGCTTCTGGCGGCTCGATGGGTGAAACTAGTTATTTTAGGCTTTCACAAGACTACAGGGCGCAGCTTTCACCGGACTGAATCTAATCGAAGATTCAGCAGGCTGTTTTTAAGTCTCTTGCGCCGAAGAAAGGAGGACGGAGCGCACCCACTGCATGGCGAGGTCCTGATCTGTGCGATGGTGCCAGATGAGATGCGGCGTCTGAACGACGCTTTTGGCTTGGGTTTCAACAATCGCCACTAGACCGGCATTGGCGAGCGTATCAGCGGTTTTCTTCGGCAGCACCATGATGAGACGGCTCGAGCTTAATGTCGTCACCGCGGAAAGAAAATTCGTGGTGCGCAGTGATGACCGCGCCTCACGCCAATCGGGAAAAGCGATTTCTCGAAGCGTCGTATAAGGGGCTCCCGGCTGAGTTCGAAAGCAGACATCAGCAAAAGATTCCTGCAGCACTCGCTCGGTCGAGAGCGGCGAAGTGCGGCTTTCAGCGGCCAGCGGACTGCCAAATCCTGCTGCAAGCACATATTCATTGCGTCCAATCACGATGCTGCGCAAACCCGGCGGAACCGCCATCACTGGCGAAACCACAAAATCCAGTTCGCCGCTTGAAAGCTGAAGAAATCGATCTTCGGCTAGCGGCAGAAATGAGATCGTGATGTTTGGTGCTTGCTGAAGAAGGCAGTCGGCGAATTTTGGGAAAAGCGAAAAAGGAGCATTGTCGGCGCAGCCGATTCGCACTTCCCGCGTCATTTCCGCAGGATTAAAGCGCGCGGGACGCATGAGCGCGGCATAGCCGTCCAGAATCGGCTCGGACTGCGCCGCAATTTCCAGTGCTCGGCGGGTAGGCACTAAGCCGCCGGGGAATCGTGTGAAAAGCTTGTCGTCAAAAAGCTCCCGCATTTCGCTCAGGTGGCGGCTCGCTGACGAAGCCGACAGACCAAGAACTTCGGCTGCCGCTGCGAGATTGCGCTTCTCACACAGTGTTTTCAATAAAAGCAGCGAAGAATAAGGCGGTGTTCGGTCGAGTTGCATTTTGCAAAAGTCCAAGATGCTAAAGGCGCAATTTCAGCGATGAGAAGCGTGAATATTCATAAAAATGAATGATCTATAAGATCTTTTTGACGCTTAAGAAAGTTTTTAGAAGTGTTCAGAATCTCGGAATTCTGATTGGAAACACTTCAACGCTCAATTATTTTCGACCAAAGGAGATATTAATGCGCATCAGTAAAACCGCGATTGCCGTTTCCGTCCTTTCTCTCTTCGCTGCGGCCATGGTGCCCGCGACTTCTATGGCGGCTGGCGGCGCTTCCGGCGCGGCAGTGAAATATGCCAAACAGGGTCAAATCGGCGAAGTCATCACGAATCCCTACAAGATTGCGCCGCTCACAGCGATTATTCGTTCAGGCGGCTATGCACTCTCAGATGTCTCAGTACGCATTGTTCCTAAGCCTAATGGCTCGGAGATTAAGTACGACGTTGATCGCAGCGAAGTCCTGACCCACGGCGGCATTCCGGTTTTCGGTCTTTATCCCGACTATGTGAATACGGTAGAGGTCTCCTACACCCGCACCGATCTCAAGGGCGAACAGAAAAAGATCAGCGAAAGCTATCAGATCTATGCGCCTCCTGTTTATACAGAAGGCAATGGTACGGTCTCACAGAAATCCACCATGTTTGACACGAAGGTCGTCAAGATGGACGGTGAATTTAAGGACCGCCTCTACCTCGTCAACAATCTGCTCGTTTCTCCGCCCAAAGGTTCGCGCGTTGTTTGGAACAACCCTTCGGGCGGTGCGCTCGAATGGTGCTTCTACCCGCAGAACGCCATTATTGACGCGACCGGCGCCGTACGCTGGTACATGAACGTGGATTCCATCTATGACATGGAAAATGTTTATCACGGCGGTGTGATGATGGGCTTCCAGCAGGGTGCCGACGGCGCACTCACATGGGGCTACGGGCAGCGTTATGTCAAGTACGACATTATGGGACGCGAGATTTTCAATCGCCGCCTGCCTGCAGGTTACGCTGACTTCTCACATTCGTTTGATCAGGCCCAGAACGGCAACTATTTGCTGCGTGTAGCGGCCAACGATGTGAAACGTCCTGACGGCCGAAATGTCCGCACGGTGCGCGACGTTATCGTGGAAGTTACGCCTGCCGGCCGAGTGGTTGACGATTGGCGCTTGTGGGAAATTCTGGATCCGTACCGCGATGTCGTTATCAAATCGCTCGACCAGGGGGCTGTCTGCTTGAATCTTGATGCCGACAGCGCCGGCAAGACACTCTCGAGCGCTGATCTTGCGGCAATGGATAAGGAAGAGCACTTCGGCGACATTACGGGCGTTGGCATCGGCCGCAACTGGGCACATGTCAACTCTGTCGACTATGACCCGACGGACGACTCCATCATCATTTCCTCGCGTCATCAGTCCGCGATTATCAAAATCGGCCGCGATAAGCAGGTCAAGTGGATTTTGGGCGCTCCGGACGGCTGGCAGGCCAAGTGGTCCGATAAGGTTCTGACGCCGGTCGATAAGGACGGCAAGCCCCTCAAGTGCCAGCAGGGCAAGTGTGAAGGGACAAACTTTGACTGGACCTGGACGCAGCACACCGCATTCCGCATTGATTCGAAGTCCGATAAGCGTTTCGTTTATGTGACTGCATTTGACAACGGCGATGGACGCGGACTCGAACAGCCGGCGCTGCCTGAAATGAAATATTCGCGCGCCGTCGTTTTCAAGGTTGATCAGGAAAAGTGCACCGTCGAACAGCTTTGGGAATACGGCAAAGAGCGCGGTCACAGCTGGTACAGCCCGGTGACATCGCTCACGCAGTATGAGGACGACAAGGACTCGATCATGGTTTATTCCGCCACGCCGGAAATGGTGCTTGTGAAGGGTAAGGCGGTCGGAGCGCCATCTCCCTATCTGCAGGAATTCAAGTGGGGTTCAACTGAGCCTGCAGTTGAAATCCGCATTAATGGGTCGATGGGCTATCAGGCTATGCCGTTCCGCGTACAGAAAGCCTTCAATCATGCCAAATAAGATTGGGTAATACAGAAGCATTTATTTAGAATGCTTCTGCATAAAAAAGGGTCTTAAGCCGTTTTTGGCCGATGGCGCTTATGAACGACGCTCTGGCTTCTCTCCTTCCAGAGCGTCGTTTTTTCTAAACGTTCGGATGGTTGGGCGGAACAATCGGCGACTGTACGGGCGAGGGCGACGCTGGCTGAGTCCCCTCTTTGTTTTTTGCGCTGCCGAGTTGTTTTACGAAATCCCGTACATATGAAGGAAGGTCTTCCGGGGCACGCATGGTGAGGTGTCCCATGGAAAATTCGCACCCGCACCAGAGTTGGTTGTAAAAGCCTTCCTGAGCCAGCAGTTCGCCTCGGCGCTGCTGAAGACCGCCCTTTCGCCAATTCATATCCCAATAGCGAGTGCCGGGAGTAAGACGCGCCGCCTCCTCGGCAGCTTCTCGGATTTGATCAAGCCGCTTCCAGCGGCTGCCCGCCAGGGGTGTTGTAAACGATTCGATGCCCAGCCGCTGAGCGCATTTTGCGGTTGCAAGCATGCGCACGCCAAAGCACGCGCGGCAGCGAAGACCTCTTTCGGGTTCATGCTCAAGCCCTTTGACCGCTTCGCGCCACAACGCGTGATCGTAGTCGCCGTCCACAAAAGGAATGCCGAGTTTGCGGCAGTACTGCTGGCATTCGTTTTTGCGAGTCAGATACTCTTGTGCCGGGAAAATGTTTGGGTTGAAGTAAAAAACCGTAGGTGCGTATCCGTTCTGCGTCAGCCATTCAAGAATGGCGCTTGAGCATGGGGCGCAGCAGCTGTGCAGCAAGACCGGGTGAATAGCTTCCGTCATGAGTTTGAATACTGTTGAAAATAAATCGATCGTTTGTAGGCTGCTGCAAAAACGTGTCGGAAGAAAAGGGCTCTTGATATCACGCCTGTTTCAGTGGCACTAGCACATTCGCCGCCGTGAACGAAGGGCATTTGCTTTTTTTGTCAACACTCAGGATTTCGGCACATCCTCTTTGTTTGTGCCGTCTTGATCGTGATGACACTGCAGCTGCAGAAAAATCTGCCAAATCTACCATTATTCATAGGCGAGAGCGGTGGAATCGTCGTTAGGCAAATCGACCTTGCAGGAACCAGCGGCGGTTTTGAAGATCTTGAAAAATCCACAGCAGCTCTCCAGTTGCACTGCGGGCTCGATAATACCTGCGAGGATCTTTTGCTGCCGATGATAGTCGTTTAGGACCATCGAGCAATTCAAGCGGACCATTGAATATTGGAAGCCCTCCTGAGGCCGGCAATGACTGAATTTCAGGAAAAATTTCAATGGGCGGAAGATCGGCTGCCGAAGCCTGAAGGATATGGGCATATGCGGGCAGCGGTTCGCGCTGATGTGCCGAGCGGGACAAATTAAGGGCGGGTACGTGCTGCTGCGCAGCTTCTGGCCGCAGGTCTCCAGTCAGCGCTAATTGATAGACGCGTGAACGGCCAACGATTTGGGTGAGTGAGCGAACCAGCGGGGAGGTTGCGGCTTCGCCGTCTGCTGTCTGACGAAAGGGGACGACTTCCAGCTCCAGATTGGCGGCTTGTTCTTCAAGGACCGCTTTGTACAAAAGTTTGTGCAGCCTGATTCGACCTGCAGCCGCAGACTTGCCTATTGGGATCAAAAGATTGCCGCCCAGTACAGACGAGGTGTGCAGGATGCGGCCGACCGGATCGTAGGCGCGGATTGTGCAGGAAACGGCATTGGTTTTGACGGTCTTTGTCCACGCAGCAAACGCTGCTTCAAGACGCTCGAGCTGGAGTTTGAAGTTAAAAGAAGGAACGCCGATACGCAGGCGGAAGGTTTCCGGAGCAGGCTTCGCAATGAGGTTCTCTTTAAGAACGGTATGCATTAAAAGCGCTTGGGCATCGTAATCTGCCTGAACGGATTGGGCTTCCTTGACGGCGGCACTCAACGCATTCTGGGGGGAGCTGCCGCTGCCGCCAAAGGCTTCAAACTTCAAACGGAGAACCGTGTCAAGCAGCTGCTGCAGAGCACTCTGATCGGCATGCACAATGATGGCGGCTGCGCCGGGAATAAGGGCCCGCAGCGGCCGATCGCACCAAATGACTGGGCGATAGAAAGCAGGATGCTCGAAAGCTCCTGACCAACGAGCTGTCCGGAGCGTTCGAGCTGCAGGGCGGGCGTTTGTAAGAGGGCTTCTTTGGCATTCATGCACCGACGCACACCCAGCCGAACCGCTTCGCGGTTTCGCGCAGCAATACGATCTTCGATAAGAAGAGCTCTCGGTGCAGGTCCTCCCGAGTACAGGCGTTCCGGATCGGCCGCAAAGAGCAGTTGAGGGAGAAAAAGTGCAGTCCATTGTTCTGAAGCAGGAATAGCCATAGTGAATTTGGGTTCTGTTGGTGCGGACGACAGTCGATGAAGCGGATGCAGATGAACTAAGCAGGAACAAGTTCAGGGAAAAGGCTGTGCTGCAGAGGCGTTGATGGGCGGTCACAAGGCTTTGGAGGTTCAGCAGCTGGCGCAAAAAGCGGTATTTCGGCTGATGCGGACGCGTTGATAAAGGTGCGGCGCCGCAGTGTCCGAATGCGAGACAGGATTTCTCGTCCCTTATGCACGGGGGAAAACTGAACACGGAGATCGGCCGTCAGCGGTAAGCACGCAAGCGAAGCTGGGCGAATGCCGAATAAGACAACATTTCGAGAAGCACAAGCAAGTGCGAGGCGCGACACCGCGCGCCGGTCTTCGTCTCGAGCGAGCGGCGCAAGCCATGCAACAACAGCATCGGCTTCACCAGAAGTGACTGCAGCTTCGGCGCAGCGAAAGGCTTCTTCGGGTGATGCCGGCACTACGAAAAGCTGTCGGGAAAGATCAATGCCAGCCGCCTCGAAAGCGGGGGCATATGGCGTGAAGCCTTGCGGCGGGAGGATCCATACCACGCGCTTCACATGGGCGAGCGCATGAATCAGCAGAGAGATTTCGCCGCGCCGTTCACCGGTTGTGAGCAGCTCAACAAATCCCTTGCAGGGGAATCCACCGCCGAGCAGTTTGTCGACTTGGGGATTATGGGTTGAGAGGAGAACTTCCAAAGGCTCCATTGAAGCTGCGCGCGTATTGGGTGCGTTGGTTCGGGCTGCAAAGGGAAACGTCATGTCAACCTCCTTTGGAGGTTCTCGGACTGCTCGAGAACAAAGTGAAGCAGAAAAAGGATTACGGGAAAAATGCGGGGCGCGGTCTGGGCCCCTCGTCTTGAAAGGAATGGTCTCCTCCTCAGATTGAAGAGAAGTTCCTCGTCAAGACAAAGCCATCTTTCTTCACTACAAGTTTATGGCAAATACATATTAGAAGATCAAATATTGATCCTATAAAAATGATCTACTATCACATAAACATTTTTATTGTTTAGAAATCAATGTATTAACTGTGTAATCACAAAATTGGGAGGTGCTGATGCCGTTTTTTTAGCTCAATGTGATCCAATTTGAATTTGCTAATTCAACTCTTAGACAGTCAATTTAAATGTGGTGACATCATAAAATGATCCTTTGTTAGGATATTTTGTTCAGACATGAGGATCAAAAGGGTGTTCAGAACGGTTTCTGAAAACAAATAAGATGAGATTTGTTTGATATTGCTCAAAGATTGGGATAAGCGGCCTGACTGGCGGTACACTTTCTCGACTTATCGCGCCGTATTGGAGAATTGCGGTGCTGTTTACGAAAAGGAAAAACAATGAGCGAACTTCAGCCAGGCTTGGAAAAGCGGCTTGCACACGTAAAGCAGATGCTGTCTGAAGCCGAAGAGAAGGCGGGACGGCCGCAGGGATGCGTCAAGCTTTTGGCCGTTGGGAAAACTTTTAACCAAGAGGCTCTTCTGGAATGCGCACGTGCCGGCGCGCTTGCCTTTGGCGAAAATTATGCTCAGGAAGGCTGTACAAAAATTGATTGGTTTCGTACAAACCATCCTGAACTTCATTTGGAGTGGCATTTCATTGGACCGCTGCAGGCCAATAAGAGCCGCATGGTTGCCGAGCGCTTCGATTGGGTGCAGACGGTGGATCGTTTGCGCATTGCTGAACGTCTGTCCGCACAGCGCCCGGATAATCTGCCGCCCCTCAACGTTCTGATTGAGGTGAATGTTGACGCGGAGGCGAGCAAGTCTGGCATTTCTCCGGAAGAGCTGCCCGCACTTGCGGCGGCTGTTTCAAAGCTTCCTCGGCTCCGGCTGCGCGGCTTAATGTCCATTCCAGCTCCTGCTGAAACGTACGAAGGGAAGATGAAGCCGCTATTGGCAATGGCATCCCTTTTCAAGGCTTTTCAGGAAAAGTATCCGCAAGCCGACACCCTGTCTATGGGAATGAGCGCCGATCTGACGGAGGCCGTTGAAGCGGGTTCCACCATGGTGCGCATCGGCAGTGCCATCTTCGGTCCGCGCAGCTATTCCGTCTGATCAAAAAGGCAATGACAAGAGAAGCTGATCACTTGTTGTGATCAGCTTCTCCAAAAAAACGTTATTTCACTGCCACGTCACGGCCAAGAAACTGCTTGGAAAGTTTCGAAAGCGTGCCGTCAGCGCGAAGGGACTCGATGGCCTCATCGATAGCCGCTTTCAGCGCCTGACTGCCCTTAGGCATTAATACGCACATCTCCTCGGCTTCGGTCGAAGTGGCAACCACCTTAACGGGGACGTCAGGCATCTTACGCATGAAGTCCGCGATGGACAGTTCGGAATTAAGTGCGGTATCCGCACGTTTGCTCACGACAAGTTCGACGGCCTGAGAGAAGTCCTGGACCCCCACAATAACCGCGCCGTGTGCTTCCGCAATGCGGCTGGAATTGGCTGTCGCAGATTCTGCGGCGCGTTTGCCCCGAAGATCATCGAATCCCTTGATGTCATTGTTGTCGCTGCGCACCAGAATTGCGGTATGGTCGTACGTATAGGGGACAGAAAAGTCGTATTTGGCTCGCCGTGCTGCACTGGCTTCGACTTGATTGACGACGATGTCGAACCGGCCGGCGTCAACGCCTGCGAGCAGCGAGTCCCATGACGATTCAATGAACTGAGCTTGGACGCCGATTTTTGCGGCAACGGCTCTGGCGAGCTCCACGTCATAACCTGTCAGGCGACCTTGTTCATCGTGATAGCTGTAAGGCACAAATACGCCTTCCGTGCCGATGCGGATGACGCCGGCTTTTTTGATACGGTCAAGCTGTTGGGCAGGGTCAGATTCCGCAGCGGCGAAGACGGTAAGCGGCGTACCGATGGCGGAAAAGGCTGCAGCACCCAAAGCGGCAGAAAGCAGTGTGCGGCGCTGAAAGAAAAATTGGTTGCGGCTGTTCATGATGCAATGATGAATAATGGAAGGTGCGGGATAACACCTATAAAAGATTGCAGGCACGATACGGCAAGTCGCGCAGGGAAACTGCTCGGACCTTAGTTCGAAGTCGAAACGAATTGCTAATGAGAATTTTTTAAGAAAATAGAATGTTGATAAACAAAGTTTATTTTTCTTTGGCTCATTTGCGATGAGTCAGAGCTCTCCGAAAGCCGCATCGGTCGTAACGAATGCTGGAGGGGCTTGTGATGGGCTTTGCTTCGGAGCTTTCTTCTGCGGAGCTCTTTTGGAGCGGCGATTGCTGGGAATCGTGAGTACAGTCTTTGATTGTGCGAACATTGACCGTTGACATTCCATCCTCTGTTGAGGGTCTGGATTTTTCATAAATACCCATACGCTTTAGGACAAGGAGCATCAAGATGCTTACGATCGGCTTTCTCGGCGGCGGCAATATGGCCGGTGCTTTGATTGGGGGACTCCTTGCGGGCGGACCTCGTTCCGACCTCAAGGTTCATGTGACGGACCTCCACGAAGACAAACTCGCGCGGTTGGCGGCATTGGGTGCGCAGACGCATTCGGGCGTCGGCGAATGGGCAGCATCCTGTGACTTAATGGTTTTCGCCGTGAAGCCTCAGGGGATGAAGACTGCGCTGGCATCTTTGATGCCGTTCCTTAATCCTGACGGCGCTGCACTGACGATTGCGGCCGGTATTGAGGCCGCCGCATATGCGGATTGGCTTAACGGCTATCCCCTGATGCGGGCAATGCCCAATACGCCTGCAATGGTGGGTATGGGCGTCTCCGGTCTGTGGATCCCAGCAGGGATCTCCGAAACGGCAGCGAATGCAGCGCGGCAGGTGCTGGCGGCTGCAGGCAAGGTCGTAGAGGTGAAGACAGAGGCCGATATTGATCTGGTCGGTGCTATTCCGGGTTCCGGTCCTGCCTATGTGTTCCGCTTTATGGAAGCTTTGGAAAAAGCCGGCATCAAACGGGGGCTTCCTCCGGAGTCTGCGCATGCGCTGGCGCTCGGTACCGTTCTGGGCGCTGCGGTATTGGCTGACAAATCCGGAGAAGCTTTCTCCAAACTTCGTGAAAACGTTACGAGCAAAGGCGGTACGACTGCCAAAGCGCTTGAGGTAATGAATAACCGTGACATAGACGGCATGATGGATGAGGCTGTGAATGCGGCGCTCAAGCGCACGGCTGAAATGAAGGCACTTTTCCGCTGAAGATTGACAAGGAAATCTTTTCTAAATGGAAGCGTGGGTTGCTTGGCTCATGGGGCTTTTCCGCAGCGAACACATTGAGTTTGCGCTTTTTGCCGCAGCCTTCATTTCCGCTACAGTGCTGCCGGGGGGATCGGAAGCGGTGCTCGCCGGCGCCGTAGCCGGAACCCCCTCTCGGGTGGTTGAGTTTGTGCTCATAGCCATGCTTGGCAATGCATTGGGCGGGATGACCGGTTGGTGCATTGGGCGATTTATTCCGGAGCGGAAAAAAGAAGGGAAGGCATTGGCATGGCTTCATAAGTACGGCTACTGGGCACTGCTGATGACCTGGCTGCCGCTCTTTGGCGATGCGCTGCCTATTGCTGCCGGATGGCTGCGTCTCAAGGCGTTGCCCTGTTTCCTTTTAATTGCATTGGGCAAGGGGCTGCGCTATGCGGTGGTGGCCGGCGCGGTGCTGCCGCTTGCCGCTTGACTGCTCAAAAAGCGGTTTGAGGCTCTCTTCACAATGCTAGCGGGCTAGTCAGGAAAATCCTTTTTTTACGGCCATTTTCAAGAAAAATGCGCCGTTATAATCATTCGTCCATTTGCACAACAGTGCTGCTGCAGGTCGTCAGGCATTTTATTGCTCAACATTCTGCGGCGGTCTGCGCTTACGCGCGTGATTCGGTAAAACGAAACATGGGTATGCCTTCGTTTTTTCCTCGAGTCGGCGGCAGCGCAGCATTCAAATCACGTTGGAATTTCACATGAAGATCTTAGTTGCTGTGAAGCGGGTCGTTGACGCCAAGGTCAAAGTGCGCCCGCTCCCGGACCGTTCGGGTCCCGACACCAAGCTCGCCCGCATGGCGATCAATCCGTTTGATGAGATTGCCGTCGAGGAAGCGGTTGAACTCAAAGAAGCCGGAAAAGTCCAAGAAGTCGTTGCGGTTACGATCGGCGGCGCTAAGTCAGTTGATGTGCTTCGCACGGCAATGGCGATTGGGGCGGATCGTTCTATTCATGTCTCAACCGATGAAATGATGGAGCCGCTGGCTGCTGCAAAGATCCTTGCCAAGATTGCTGAACGCGAAAAGCCTGACCTCATCCTGATGGGCAAGCAGGCGATTGATGATGATGCGGCACAGACCGGGCCGATGCTTTCGGAACTCCTGAATCTTCCGCTGGCTGCGTTTGCAAGCGAGATTGAGCTTGCCGACGGCCGCCTGATCGTCACGCGCGAAACCGACGGCGGTACGCAGACCATTTCAGTCACGCTCCCCGCAGTCGTGACAGCGGACCTGCGTCTTGCTGAACCTCGTTATGTCACGCTGCCGTCCATGGCCAAGGCTCGCAAAAAACCGGTTGAAACGATTGAGCTGGCATCCCTTGGCATTCATACAGCTCCCCGCCAGAAGCTCCTTAGCGTTGAACCGCCGCCCGCACGCAAGGCTGGGGTAATGGTTGCCAATGTTGATGAATTGATTCAGAAGCTTCGCGATGAAGCGCATCTGCTCTGAAGGGGAATAATGAAATGACTGCGCTTTTAATTGCTGATCATGACAATGTGAAGCTTCGTCCGGCGACCGCCAGCGCGGTAACGGCGCTGCTCCAGATGACAGAAGCCGTTGACGTGCTCGTTGCCGGAAACGGCTGCGAAGCTGTAGCTGAGGAAGCGGCGAAAATCGCGGGCGTCCGTACGGTGCTTCTTGCCCAGAATGCCAAACTGGCTCAGGAGCTGCCCGAGGTGCTCGCCTATGCGGCGGCTCATGAAGC
>OBZI01000583.1_pt1 | contig 13611 bp, 13 predicted proteins | sample 1476911 | NCBI WGS metagenome assembly OBZI01 (sample SAMEA2580238, study PRJEB22360) | human gut metagenome | biome: human gut; feature: human-associated habitat; material: faeces | place: Denmark | collected 2008/2010 | reverse complement strand
GACTGCAGGCAGAGAAAACTGGCCGATTTTCTCTGCACTGGAGGGATAATACAAGGCCTGATAAGACGCGTTAGCGTCGCATCAGGCATCTGCACACGACTGCCGGATGCGATAAACGTCTTGTCCGGCCTACATTTCGCCCGTAGGCAGTCATTAAATAGTTCTGATTACGCGGCTGGCAATGTATCAGTCGCGATTCACCTGCACTCGCAATGAGGTTCATCTTATGTCGACTCGTACCCCTTCATCATCTTCATCCCGCCTGATGCTGACCATCGGGCTTTGTTTTTTGGTCGCTCTGATGGAAGGGCTGGATCTTCAGGCGGCTGGCATTGCGGCGGGTGGCATCGCCCAGGCTTTTGCACTCGATAAAATGCAAATGGGCTGGATATTCAGCGCCGGAATACTCGGTTTGCTACCCGGCGCGTTGGTTGGCGGAATGCTGGCGGACCGTTATGGTCGCAAGCGCATTTTGATTGGCTCAGTTGCGCTGTTTGGTTTGTTCTCGCTGGCAACGGCGATTGCCTGGGATTTCCCCTCACTGGTCTTTGCGCGGCTGATGACCGGTGTCGGGCTGGGGGCGGCGTTGCCGAATCTTATCGCCCTGACGTCTGAAGCCGCGGGTCCACGTTTTCGTGGGACAGCAGTGAGCCTGATGTATTGCGGTGTTCCCATTGGCGCGGCGCTGGCGGCGACACTGGGTTTCGCGGGGGCAAACTTAGCATGGCAAACGGTGTTTTGGGTAGGTGGTGTGGTGCCGTTGATTCTGGTGCCGCTATTAATGCGCTGGCTGCCGGAGTCAGCGGTTTTCGCTGGCGAAAAACAGGCTGCGCCACCACTGCGTGCCTTATTTGCGCCAGAAACGGCAACCGCGACGCTGCTGCTGTGGTTGTGTTATTTCTTCACTCTGCTGGTGGTTTATATGTTGATCAACTGGCTACCGCTACTTTTGGTGGAGCAAGGATTCCAGCCATCGCAGGCGGCAGGGGTGATGTTTGCCCTGCAAATGGGGGCGGCAAGCGGGACGTTAATGTTGGGCGCATTGATGGATAAGCTGCGTCCAGTAACCATGTCGCTACTGATTTATAGCGGCATGTTAGCTTCGCTGCTGGCGCTTGGAACGGTGTCGTCATTTAACGGTATGTTGCTGGCGGGATTTGTCGCGGGGTTGTTTGCGACAGGTGGGCAAAGCGTTTTGTATGCCCTGGCACCGTTGTTTTACAGTTCGCAGATCCGCGCAACAGGTGTGGGAACAGCCGTGGCGGTAGGGCGTCTGGGGGCTATGAGCGGTCCGTTACTGACCGGGAAAATGCTGGCATTAGGCACTGGCACGGTCGGCGTAATGGCCGCTTCTGCACCGGGTATTCTTGTTGCTGGGTTGGCGGTGTTTATTTTGATGAGCCGGAGATCACGAATACAGCCGTGCGCCGATGCCTGACGTGCCTTATTAGGCAGGGGCGAAAGGGACTTCACCCCAATACACCTACGGCGTTTACAGGTATACTCGCTAAAAATTATTCAGCGGGTTTGGAAACAAAGATGGCAAAACTTACCTTACAAGAGCAGTTGCTCAAAGCAGGATTAGTCACCAGCAAAAAAGCGGCGAAGGTCGAGAGAACGGCGAAAAAATCGCGCGTTCAGGCGCGTGAAGCTCGGGCGGCGGTAGAAGAAAATAAAAAGGCACAGCTTGAGCGTGATAAACAGCTTAGCGAACAGCAAAAACAAGCGGCGTTGGCGAAAGAATATAAAGCTCAGGTGAAGCAGCTTATTGAAATGAACCGAATCACCATTGCCAATGGCGATATTGGTTTTAACTTCACTGACGGCAATCTGATTAAGAAGATTTTTGTCGATAAGCTCACACAGGCGCAGTTGATTAATGGTCGTCTGGCGATTGCCCGCTTGTTGGTCGATAACAATAGCGAAGGTGAATACGCCATTATTCCCGCCAGCGTTGCCGATAAAATTGCTCAGCGTGATGCCAGCAGTATTGTGTTGCACAGCGCGCTCAGTGCCGAAGAGCAGGATGAAGACGATCCGTATGCCGACTTCAAAGTGCCTGATGATTTGATGTGGTAAACATAGATAAGTCGTGCGCAGATGCCTGATGCGACGCTATGCGCGTCTTATCAGGCCTACGGTTTATGGGCGAAGTGTAGACCGGATAAGGCGTTCACGCCGCATCCGGCAGTCGTGCACTATTATCAACGCATATTCAGTTTATTGGCGTGGTAGGCAATATGCTCGCCAATAAAACTGGAGACAAAATAATAGCTGTGATCATAACCCTCGTGATAACGGATTAACGTCTTGATATTCATCTCCTGGCAGATCTTTTCAAGATTTGGAGTCCGCAGCTGTTCTGCGTAAAAATCATCACTCAACCCCTGATCAACCATGATTTCCGCAACGCGTTGACCTTGTGAAATAAGACTCACCGGGTCGTAATCCAACCAGGCATCTTTATTTTCAGCAAGATATGCAGCAAAGGCTTGCTGTCCCCACGGCACTTGCGATGGGGAGACAATGGGCGAAAACGCCGAGACGCTGACATATTCATCTGGGTTACGTAACGCCAGCACCAGCGCGCCCAGCCCGCCCATAGAATGACCAGAGATAGACTTTTTGGCCGTTGCCGGAAAATGATGCATCACTAAATCCGGCAGCTCGTTGCGGATATAGTCATACATTTTGTAATGTTCATTCCACGGCGCTTGCGTCGCGTTCAGGTAAAACCCGGCACCTTGCCCGAGATCGTAACGGTCAGCATCTGCGACATGACTGCCTCGCGGACTGGTGTCCGGCGCAACAACAATAATGTTGTGTTCAGCCGCGTAACGCTGCATCCCCGATTTAGTAATGAAATTCTGCTCGTTGCAGGTCAGGCCTGAAAGCCAGTACAGCACCGGCAATTTTTCATTCGCGGCTTTTGGTGGGAGATAGACGCCGACATTCATTTCACATTTCAGTGATTGGGAATAATGCCGATACACATTTTGCCAGCCGCCAAAGCTGGCATGTTTTTCAATGAGTTCCATCAGTCATTATCTCACGGTTAATCCCCCGGACGGCTGCCCAGGGAGAGTATTAAGAACCCCGTCTGAAGTGGACGGGGTATACCTGCGGGAAATCAGTAACGAATTACGGTTCGAATGGATTTGCCTTCATGCATCAGGTCGAAGGCGTCATTAATTTCATCAAGGCTCATGGTATGCGTGACAAACGGTTCCAGATCGATATCACCTTTCATCGCATCTTCAACCATACCCGGTAACTGGGAACGACCTTTCACGCCGCCAAACGCGGAACCTTTCCATACGCGACCAGTGACCAACTGGAATGGACGGGTGGAGATTTCCTGACCAGAACCTGCCACCCCGATGATCACCGACTGACCCCAGCCGCGGTGCGCACTTTCCAGCGCCGCACGCATCACGTTGACGTTACCGATGCATTCAAAGGTATGGTCGATACCCCATTTGTTGATATCCAGCAGGACATCTTTAATCGGTTTGTCGTAGTCATTCGGGTTAATGCAGTCGGTAGCACCGAAGCGACGCGCCAGATCGAATTTCTTCGGGTTGGTATCGATAGCGATAATCCGTCCCGCTTTCGCCTGACGCGCGCCCTGAACCACTGCCAGACCAATCGCGCCAAGACCAAACACGGCAACAGAATCACCTGGCTGGACTTTAGCTGTGTTGTGCACCGCGCCAATACCGGTGGTCACGCCACAGCCCAGCAGACAGACGTGTTCATGGTTTGCTTCTGGATTAATTTTGGCCAGAGACACTTCCGCGACCACGGTGTATTCACTGAATGTAGAGCACCCCATGTAGTGATAAAGCGGCTGCCCGTTGTAAGAAAAACGGGTGGTGCCGTCTGGCATCAAGCCTTTACCCTGGGTTTCGCGAACCGCAACACAGAGGTTAGTTTTGCCAGAACGACAGAACTCACACTCGCCGCACTCCGCGGTGTAAAGCGGGATCACATGGTCGCCAGGTTTGACGCTGGTTACGCCTTCACCGACTTCAACCACAACGCCGGCCCCTTCGTGACCGAGAACCACCGGGAATACACCTTCCGGGTCATCCCCGGAGAGGGTAAATGCGTCGGTATGGCAAACGCCGGTATGGGTGACTTTAATCAGCACTTCACCTTTTTTCGGTGGTGCAACGTCAATTTCAACGATTTCCAGCGGTTTACCGGGAGCAAATGCAACGGCAGCACGTGATTTCATCTCTCGCTCTTCCTCAATATGGTAATAGATTCAGCTATTTAAGATAGGCTCGAACCAGTTCAATAGTGTCGTCAACGGATTGGCTGACTTCGCGGCTGTAGCAGTCATTTCGGTCAAACGTTTCCCGGATATGGCTTTCAAGCACTTCTGCCATCAGCCCATTAGCCGCGCCCCGAACGGCAGCGATCTGTTGGAGTATGGCACGGCATTCGGCATCACCCTCCAGCGACCGTTCCAGAGCATCAATCTGCCCTCGAATACGACGAACTCGAGTAAGGACCTTTTTCTTCTCTTCCGGAGTACTGGGCATTTCGCACCTCATCATCTGCACGCAATATACTATAGGGGGGTATGCTATATGTCAATGCATACCCCCCTATAGTATATAACACTGGAGAATAAAATTTATCCGGTGAATGTGGTCGGAAAACAAAGAGGAAAGGGGGGGCTAATCGGCAGGGAAGGCCGCCCCGGATAGCGGGCGGCAGAAGGAATCAGAATTTCCAGGTCAGATGGGCTGCAAGTTGCAGACCGTTATAATCATCGGTTGGGGTGTCGTACCACACTTTACCTGCCGTCAGCCCGAGATTAAGTTGCTCAGTCAGCGGTTGAATACGTTGCAGACTGACGCTCTTCATGCTGCCGTAGCGTGTTTCTGGCGTCCAGTCATAGGTGTAAGCGCCTGTTCCGCGGCTTAGCCATAGTTGCGTATAACCAGTGCCGCGCGGGTCATTCAGACGCACGGAAATCATATTGCTATAACTACCACCTGCATCGCTGGAGTCATAATGGGTATAGCGGTAGCTGGTGATCACCGGGCCAGTATAGAGTGATACGCCGCCTTGCCAGGCATCGACTTCGACATCATCGTAATATTTAGTGTAGCGATAACCGGTCGTGAAAAGCGTTTTTGGCAACAGGGCCAGGTTAATATCCTGACGAAAATCCTGGCGGGCAAAGACCGGCGTATTATCCGCAAAGGCAATACCCGTTCGGGTTGTCAGCCAGTTATTCCATTTATACCAGACCGCACCCTGACCGCGAGTGGCATTGAAATGTTCAGTTTCATAATCACGACGCCCCTGGGAAAGATTAAAAAGCAGCGTTGCGTTTTCAACTTTCGCCACCAGTTCAGCATACGCTAAATTACGGTTGCCATGATCGCCAGAATAATCGGTAAAATCGTAGCCCGCGGTAATGGAAGTTAACCCGGCATAAGCGGGCAATGCGCTAAAAATGGCCGCCGCTAATAACGTCCGTTTTATCATTTTAATCTCCTGTACGGATAAGTTCTTGTCGGAGTGAATAAGTTCCGGCAGGTAAATTACGTTCTACAATCACGCGCGGGCCAAGTTGCGTGTTCGGGGAAATAATTCGCCCAGGCAAAATTATAACTTGTACGCCAAGGCGTGAACGCTGCCCGATATAACAACCTAATTTATCGCATCCGGTAGCGATAATTCCCTCTGGAGTTCGAACAGACACAGGCTGTTCATCCAGACGATGATTACTGGTACGTACTTGTGCGCCCAAATATGCCTGGTTTGCAACTACCGAGTCGGCAATAAAACATTGCGGACCAATCGTTGCTTCCGCTTCAATAACCGCATTTTTAATTTCGGTGGCAAAACCAATTTTTACACCATTGCTGATTATTGTGCCAGGACGAATAAACGCATAATTACCTATCAGGCAGTTTGCGCCAATCACTACCGGACCCTGAATAACGGCACCATGACAAATACGGGTATTCGCGCCGATAACAACTTCACCTGCAGTTTCATCAATAATTACCTGGTCTGCAATCTGAATATTTTTCTCTTTAACATTAAGCTTCAGATAGTTTTTCAGTTCCTGTGACAGAAGGTTGGGAATAAGCGGTTGACGCTTCCACCAGTGCGGAATAGCGGGTGGGTTTGTCGCGCTGAGGTTCGCGTCCAGTAAAAAAGGCAATAAGTCCATAAATAATCCAGATGGCATAAGCTAATAATACATACACAACGGAAAGCGGCGCTAAAGGCACCAACAACCAGCAACGATGAAACCAGGCGCTAAAAGCACCAATAACACAAACTACGCCGATCCAGATAAGCGGAAACATTGCCAACACCACACCATGCGGCCCGGTGGTGATGAATTCATTAAACCAGGTAGTGAGATAAATCCCAACGCCATAAATCACAACCAACAGCATAGGAAATATACTGAAGATACCGAAGCGGCTAAATAAAAGCCTTTTATGCAGGCGCATACAGACCGCGTAGCCCACAATCCAACGCCGCCAGCGACGCCACTCCTCACGCGGACTGTTGCATTCCTGTGGGTATACGATGCAGCGATTCGCCTGCCGAATACGGTAGCCGTTTGCCACTAATGTCCAGGTGAGATCAAGGTCTTCGACTTTAGTACGATCCGAGAAACCGAACTTACGCAATACATCAGTACGGAACATCCCGCAGGCACCGCTGATAATAAACGGTGCGCCGCCCAGGAGCTGCTGTAGCGTGCGCTTCATAACAATCATCGGCAACTTTACGGTCGCGCGGATGTGCGGTAACAGCCCCGCGCCTTTCAACGCAGTAGAGGGAATGCCGCCTACGGCATCAGCACCGCGCTCAATTTCTGCCAGCATATAGCCCATTCCGTCTTGATCGGGCGGAACATAGGTGTCGGCATCACTTAAAAAAACCTGGTCGCAGGTGGCATAATTGAGGCCATTCATCAGCGCACCACCTTTACCGGTATTTTTTTGCGTGACGGCAACAAAGCGGTCGCCCCATTTGCGTTTGACTTCCGCCATGACCGCTTCGGTATTGTCCGTGGAGCCGTCGTTAACGCAAATTACCCGGCAAAAATAAGGGTTACGCAGTAGATTATCCAGTGACTGCGCCAGACACGGGCCTTCGTTATACGCAGGTATAATGGCGTCAATACAGCCTTTCTTTTGACTGGGTTTACGTCTTAGCGTACTTAAAAACCATAGCAACATTGCTATGGACATACAGATAAATATCCAGGTTTTCATGCAATTTGCTCAAAGAATCATTTTATGAATTACAAAGCCTTCACCCAGATCGCTATTGACCTGTTGCCCGCGAAATTGTGCAACTGCACGCAGGCGATCATGACGCATATAATCACGTCGTTCCTGGCTTTTATGTTTTTTTAATGCAGCAAGTTTGACTGTGAAATATTCTTCTTTAACGGATTCAAAAACCTGAGGCATAAATGAAAGCCAGGTACTTGGGGTTTCGTAGCCGAGAATTTGTGGAATAGTGCGGCAGGCAACCATTGAAGCTTGATAAACAGCGAGATGATCCTGATGGCGGTCGGCATCATGCATGGTATATACCCGCATGATTTCAACATCAGAAGGAATTTGATTTTTAATGATGTCTTCCAGAGCGGAAATCATATCATTGAGCTGTAAATGAGCGCGGGTGTCAGCAAAATTAAGATGAATAGTTTGGTGGCACCCTAATATCTTTAGGGCGTTGCGCGATTCTTCATGGCGATCGATTATTCCATCTGTACCAGAGTTGCCGGTAGTCATCACCACGGCTGCGATATAAATTCCTTTTTGCGCAAGACGAGCAAGCGATGCGCCACAGCCTAATTCTATATCGTCAGGATGTGCGCCAATAGCAAGGATACCCTTTCTTTTATTTGCCGAAGAAAGGAGGGCTGAATCTAAAACCTTATCCACTTAATGACACTCCATTTTATTTATTATACTACAAGCACAACGATGCACTCAGAGACGTAATCTCTGGCGCAGCCAGATGTTAATTTATAAATGTTAAATGTTGCTAATAACTGAAAAGCAAGGGCTTTCAGACCCGGAGGTTCGACTGGGTAATGTTTTTATGCAATTCATATGTTAAGTGTTTGTATGTTTGGTATGTATAGTTATTTTGTTTTATACATTGTATTTAGATGTGATTTAGTTTGTCAATTAATTGCATTTAAAAAATATGTTCTGTGAACAAGCATTGTTTATATACATTATGTGAATGTAATATGCGAGTGATTGAGAATGATACAGTGATATATACAATGCGAATATAATAGTTTTATTATATGTATTGATATTGATAGAAATAATGAAGTAATAAATCTCGTAATGTGGTTGTTTATGCATCACTAAAATGAAGTGTAGTAATTTTCCCAATTGTTAGAACGGAGTAATTGCATATTTAATCTTTCCTTAGCCGTTTTTTTGCTAAGAATAAAATCATCTGTGCGATAACGACTAATTCTTTTAATGAATGTTTTTATTCCTGAATACTGCTCACATAACAAGACAGGGGAGCAGACAATCATGGCAATTTCATCGCGTAACACACTTCTTGCCGCACTGGCATTCATCGCTTTTCAGGCACAGGCGGTGAACGTCACCGTGGCGTATCAAACCTCAGCCGAACCGGCGAAAGTGGCTCAGGCCGACAACACCTTTGCTAAAGAAAGCGGAGCAACCGTGGACTGGCGTAAGTTTGACAGCGGAGCCAGCATCGTGCGGGCGCTGGCTTCTGGCGACGTGCAAATCGGCAACCTCGGTTCCAGCCCATTAGCGGTTGCAGCCAGCCAACAGGTGCCGATTGAAGTCTTCTTGCTGGCGTCAAAACTGGGTAACTCCGAAGCGCTGGTGGTAAAGAAAACTATCAGCAAACCCGAAGATTTGATTGGCAAACGCATTGCCGTACCGTTTATCTCCACCACCCACTACAGCCTGCTGGCGGCGCTGAAACACTGGGGGATTAAACCCGGGCAAGTGGAGATTGTGAACCTGCAGCCGCCCGCGATTATCGCCGCATGGCAGCGGGGTGATATTGATGGTGCTTATGTCTGGGCACCGGCGGTTAACGCCCTGGAAAAAGACGGCAAGGTGTTGACCGATTCTGAACAGGTCGGGCAGTGGGGTGCGCCAACGCTGGACGTCTGGGTGGTGCGCAAAGATTTTGCCGAGAAACATCCTGAGGTCGTGAAAGCGTTCGCTAAAAGCGCCATCGATGCTCAGCAACCGTACATTGCTAACCCAGACGCGTGGCTGAAACAGCCGGAAAACATCAGCAAACTGGCGCGTTTAAGCGGCGTGCCGGAAGGTGACGTTCCGGGGCTGGTGAAGGGGAATACCTATCTGACGCCGCAGCAACAAACGGTAGAACTGACCGGACCGGTGAACAAAGCGATCATCGACACCGCGCAGTTTTTGAAAGAGCAGGGCAAGGTCCCGGCTGTAGCGAATGATTACAGCCAGTACGTTACCTCGCGCTTCGTGCAATAAAAGGAGGCGCAGATGCTGCAAATCTTTCATCTTTACGCCAATTATGGCGGCAAACCGGCACTGGAAGATATCAACCTGACGCTGGAAAGCGGTGAGCTACTGGTGGTGCTGGGGCCGTCCGGCTGCGGTAAAACCACCCTGCTGAATCTGATTGCCGGTTTTGTGCCTTATCAGCATGGCAGCATTCAACTGGCGGGTAAGCGTATTGAGGGACCGGGAGCAGAGCGCGGGGTGGTTTTTCAGAATGAAGGGCTACTACCGTGGCGCAATGTACAGGACAACGTGGCGTTCGGCCTGCAATTGGCAGGTATAGAGAAAATGCAGCGACTGGAAATCGCGCACCAGATGCTGAAAAAAGTGGGGCTGGAAGGCGCAGAAAAACGCTATATCTGGCAGCTTTCCGGTGGTCAACGTCAGCGGGTGGGGATTGCCCGCGCGCTGGCGGCGAATCCCCAGCTGTTATTACTCGACGAACCGTTTGGTGCGCTGGACGCCTTCACCCGCGACCAGATGCAAACTCTGCTGCTGAAACTCTGGCAGGAGACGGGCAAGCAGGTGCTGTTGATTACCCACGATATAGAAGAAGCGGTGTTTATGGCGACTGAACCCCACCCGCCCGGCCGTTTTGTTGCGGGAGAGTCGAGCCGCAGCATCAAGTCCGATCCACAATTCATCGCCATGCGCGAATATGTTTTAAGCCGCGTATTTGAGCAGCGGGAGGCGTTCTCATGAGTGTGCTCATTAATGAAAAACTGCATTCGCATCGGCTGAAATGGCGCTGGCCGCTCTCGCGTCAGGTGACCTTAAGCATTGGCACGTTAGCGGTTTTGCTCACTGTATGGTGGGCAGTCGCAGCGCTGCAACTGATTAGCCCGCTGTTTTTGCCGCCACCGCAACAGGTACTGGCAAAACTGCTCACCATTGCCGGGCCGCAGGGATTTATGGACGCCACGCTGTGGCAGCATCTGGCCGCCAGCCTGACGCGCATTGTGCTGGCGCTACTCGCGGCGGTGGTAATCGGTATTCCGGTCGGGATCGCCATGGGGCTAAGCCCGACGGTGCGCGGCATTCTGGATCCGGTAATCGAACTTTATCGTCCCGTGCCGCCGCTGGCTTATTTGCCGCTGATGGTGATCTGGTTTGGTATTGGTGAAACCTCGAAGATCTTACTGATCTATTTAGCGATTTTTGCACCGGTGGCGATGTCGGCGCTGGCGGGGGTGAAAAGCGCGCAGCAGGTTCGCATTCGTGCCGCCCAGTCGCTGGGTGCCAGCCGTGCGCAGGTGCTGTGGTTTGTCATTTTGCCCGGCGCGCTGCCGGAAATCCTCACCGGATTACGCATTGGTCTGGGTGTGGGCTGGTCTACGCTGGTAGCGGCGGAGCTGATTGCCGCGACGCGCGGTTTAGGATTTATGGTTCAGTCAGCGGGTGAATTTCTCGCGACTGACGTGGTGCTGGCGGGAATCGCGGTGATTGCGATTATCGCCTTTCTTTTAGAACTAGGTTTGCGCGCGTTACAGCGCCGTCTGACGCCCTGGCATGGAGAAGTACAATGAGTGAACGTCTGAGCATTACCCCGCTGGGGCCGTATATCGGCGCACAAATTTCGGGTGCCGACCTGACGCGCCCGTTAAGCGATAATCAGTTTGAACAGCTTTACCATGCGGTGCTGCGTCATCAGGTGGTGTTTCTGCGCGATCAAGCTATTACGCCGCAGCAGCAACGCGCGCTGGCCCAGCGTTTTGGCGAATTGCATATTCACCCTGTTTACCCTCATGCCGAAGGGGTTGACGAGATCATCGTGCTGGATACCCATAACGATAATCCGCCGGATAACGACAACTGGCATACCGATGTGACATTTATTGAAACGCCACCCGCAGGGGCGATTCTGGCTGCGAAAGAGTTGCCTTCGACCGGCGGTGATACGCTCTGGACCAGTGGTATTGCGGCCTATGAGGCGCTCTCTGTTCCCTTCCGCCAGCTGCTGAGCGGGCTGCGTGCGGAGCATGATTTCCGTAAATCGTTCCCGGAATACAAATACCGCAAAACCGAGGAGGAACATCAACGCTGGCGCGAGGCGGTCGCGAAAAATCCTCCGTTGCTACATCCGGTGGTGCGAACGCATCCGGTGAGCGGTAAACAGGCGCTGTTTGTGAATGAAGGCTTTACTACGCGAATTGTTGATGTGAGCGAGAAAGAGAGCGAAGCCTTGTTAGGCTTTTTATTCGCCCATATCACTAAACCGGAGTTTCAGGTGCGCTGGCGCTGGCAACCGAATGATATTGCGATTTGGGATAACCGCGTGACTCAGCACTATGCTAATGCGGATTACCTGCCACAGCGGCGGATTATGCATCGGGCGACGATTCTTGGGGATAAACCGTTTTATCGGGCGGGGTGATACGAGTGCGGACGGTTCCCTCGCCCCCTTGGGGAGAGGGTTAGGGTGAGGGGGCGTTCACCGTACTTTCAACAGGTTAACTCCCCCTTTCTGAGAGGAAAAAAATTAACGCAGAATCTTCTTCTCAGCCAAATCCAGCGCAAAGTAGCTGAAAATCAGATCCGCACCCGCACGCTTAATCGAACCTAAGCTTTCGAGCACGACTTTCTCTTCATCTATAGCACCCGCCAGCGCGGCGAACTTAATCATCGCGTACTCACCGCTCACCTGATACGCGCCAATCGGCAATTCAGTACGTTCACGCAGCTCACGCACGATGTCGAGGTATGCTCCAGCAGGTTTAACCATCAGGCAGTCTGCGCCCTGGGCTTCATCCAGCAGTGATTCACGAATCGCCTCGCGACGGTTCATTGGGTTCATCTGATAGCTTTTGCGGTCGCCTTTTAATGCGCTTCCGGCAGCTTCACGGAACGGACCATAAAAGGAAGAGGCGAACTTGGTCGAATACGACATAATCGCCGTATCTTTAAAGCCTGCAGCGTCCAGCGCCTGACGAATCGCCTGTACCTGGCCGTCCATCGCGGCGGAAGGGGCGATGAAGTCTGCGCCTGCAGCAGCTGCAACCACGGCTTGCTTGCCTAAATTTTCCAGAGTCGCGTCGTTGTCGACGCCATGCTCGCACAGCACACCGCAGTGACCGTGAGAAGTGTATTCACAGAAACAAGTGTCTGACATGACGATCATTTCTGGCACAGTCTGCTTGCAGATGCGCGACATACGCGCCACCAGTCCATCTTCCCGCCAGGCGTCGCTGCCGGTTTCATCGGTATGGTGAGAGATGCCAAAAGTCATTACGGAACGGATACCGGCGTTGGCGATGCGTTCAATTTCGCGTGCCAGATGTTTCTCTGGAATGCGCATCACGCCTGGCATGGCTTCAACGGCTTTGTAGTCGTCAATTTCTTCTTCAACAAAGATCGGCAACACCAGGTCGTTAAGGCTAAGTGTTGTCTCTTCAAACATAGCGCGCAGCGCAGGAGATTTGCGCAGGCGACGAGGGCGTTGGATTAAGTCTGTCATGGTCTGCCTGATGTTTGTGGAATTAAGGTGCACAGTATACCTGAAGCGGGGCAGGAGTGTTTTACGAAAGTTGTCGTGATGTTGACAAGAAGAGAATGAAAGAGAGACCAGGACATCTTTGTAATAGAAATAGCAATAATTTCATATTCACTGAAAATATTTTTAATCTTTATTAATAGCTCTTGGTTATTATTTTGGGAGTTTGGTTGCCCTGCTATAAATTGAATAATTAAAACTTTGTTGCATATTGATAGGATATTTATCTGGTTTGTGTCTGTGATATTTGTGACGCGTATGTATCAAAAATAACATCATCTGCAACATATTGAAATATGGTGTTTTTATCAATTCGATGCGTGTTTTTCTCCATAAATTATATATGTCCACATTCGGACTTAGGGGAAAGAATAATTGAACCATTCGTCTGTAACACAGCATAATCGTTAGCGCGAAACATAATATGTTTTCTATGCATTGATAATTGATGGATCAACTTATTACGTCCCTGAGGAGGGATGACAAATGCACTCCTGGAAAAAGAAACTTGTAGTATCACAATTAGCATTGGCTTGCACTCTGGCTATCACCTCTCAGGCTAATGCA
>OBZI01000555.1_pt1 | contig 14606 bp, 17 predicted proteins | sample 1476911 | NCBI WGS metagenome assembly OBZI01 (sample SAMEA2580238, study PRJEB22360) | human gut metagenome | biome: human gut; feature: human-associated habitat; material: faeces | place: Denmark | collected 2008/2010 | reverse complement strand
TGGTGTATTTAAATATGGGGTAACTCTTTGATTTTAATGGTGCGATAATAGGAGTAAAACACTCGATTAATCTCGTGTTAATGCCATCACCTACGACCATTACTAATTGATTGAATCTTATAGAAAAATAATCATTTTCTATGCGTCACAATCAATTTTCACATTACAAACGCTCCGACACTTTAGCCGGAGATTTTATGAGATACAAGCCTAACCAATACTTAATCTGTGATTCTTACGGTAACTACTATTTAAGGATCACGCTGCCTGTGTATATGCAGCCCTTTTTTGAAGGAAAAAGGACGTTTGTCAGAAGTCTGCACACAAGTAATCTTCGTGTTGCACGTAGAAAGCGTGATCAGATTGCAGATGAATACCATTGCTTACGGGAGAGTGTTGCCCCTGTAAACAGCACAATAGAAAACACGCTGGAACTGTTACGCAGTAAGGCTAAATACGCCAAAACAGCTACCAGAATGCAAGATACAGCGTCTTCGTGTCCGTCATTGCTTAAAATTCTTGAAATCTACCTGACAATTAACAGCACGAAGAAGAAGCCAGCCACTTTAGCTAAGGCAAGAAAAGCGGTAGAGATGTTTCTCTCCTACCGTAAAAAGCCTGATATTGCATTGCAAGACGTAAGCCGCACCACTGTTACAGGCTGGATTGAACACATGCAAAAAACTCTTTCACAACAATCAATTGCAAATTATATCAGCCCAATGGCCCAGCTATGGGAGTTAGCTTCATCACGTTACCACGATGCGCCAGAAAGGGCGCTCTCCCCCTGGCGAGGGCATAGGCTTGATGTGGCACAAAGTAGAGAGAGCTACGAGGCATTTTCTAACAAAGAGCTATTGCAGGTGTTGCAAGTATTTTCCGGTAATTCAGCAGAAAACAAAGAAATGACGGCTTTGTGTCTTATCGGTTTATATACAGGTATGCGGATCAATGAGATAGCAAGTCTCACAATAGACGATGTGAAAGAGATCGAAGGTGTGCTGTGTTTTGAAATCACACAGGGAAAGACGAAAGCAGCGGCACGTGTTGTGCCTGTACATAGCCTTATCACTCCGTTGGTGTTGTCGCTGCGTGAAAAGCCTCACAATGGCTTTTTGTTCTATCACGCCAGCATTACAGAACGTGCTGACGGTAAACGCTCTACGTGGCATACACAACGATTTACAAGAGCTAAACGAAAGGCTTTAGGGGAAAAGGGAACAGAAAGGAAAGTGTTTCATTCTCTGAGACACGGAGTAGCACAGCTTCTTGATCGAAATCAAATTCCAGAAGACAGGATCGCCCTTCTCCTGGGCCATACACGCGGCAATACAGAAACATTCCGCACATATAGCAAAAATGCAGCTTCTCCAGTAGAGCTTAAAAAATATATTGAGCTTTTACGCTACCCTGAAATAGAGAAAGGCTTATCAATCAATAAAAAATCAAATTTAAGGCGTAAAACAACGCCATAGACGTAATAAGGAGGCTTCAACATAGATTGGTAGCCTCTTTTATAATTACATCGTTACAGAGCGTTTCATAGGCGTTTAAGGCTATTGTTTAAATACTGGTGTTACAACGTCTTGCCCTGGGCTTTTTTGATTTTTCTGTTCTGTTGTATTTACCTGCATTTTAACCTGTCCCCCTACAGATTTATTTGGTGCTGTTTTTACAGCAATAGCATTAGTGGTGGCCTTAGAGACAAGACGAATTTGCTCAAAATCAAGAGTAAACAATATACTTTCGCTTGCTTCTTCTTCGTAAGACATGCCAACTAACACAACGTTGTCATAATTTTTTAACTCAGTGACAAGTAGGAAAGGTTGGCGACTGTCCATCAACTGATTTAGGTATTCAAGCATAAGCATACGTCTATTGCCGTTAATTCCCGCATTCTTAATCATATCGGGATTGAGCTTCAATACGGTTTCAGAGATACGCCCTTGTAATGTGAACTTGTTATTCCGTATTTGAACATGATCACTAACTTCTGATCCTGATTCGACGGCATAGCTTGTAACGTCCGCATTTCTGCTAACTTTCGTCGATTCCACGCTATCAAATGATAATGCCTGGTAGTCATTGTAAGCAGCATTTGCACCACTGCCGAGGTTAGAGGCAATGATCGCAAAGCCGTTACCCCCTTTGGTTGTTCTACCGTTGCTATCGTTGCTTGTGCTGTTGATTTTCGCCTCAGTCGGGCGACCAATGGTTAACGGACCCATTGCCATAATTTGTAATCCTTATTTAAGGGGGCTAAACAGCCCCACAGTGATGATTAATAGGTTGACCCGCCTGACATAACACCCAGCGTTAATAGCTTGCTAAACTCAGCGGAGGATGCCTTTGATTTGAAGTCGATAAATTCGCTCAATCGTCCGGTGTCTGATTCGATAGTTAGCGGCACTTCTGCATTTACTTGTAATTCTGGATTGAAGTTAATAACAGGTGCAAAGGTGTAAGAAGGAGCCTTGAAAGCTTGTTGTGCTGCACTCTGTTTCAGATTTGCAATGTTTTGTCCTTCGAGACTGTATTGATTTACAGCCTGCGCCCCACCTACCGTTTCTTCTGGCATAAACCAGCTTTTAATAGTGTTAACCAGGGAATTGCTGTTATCTGGCTTAGTTGTTCCGGTGCCAGCGCCTTTATATTGATCAGGAGTGAGATTAGAAAGATTCTGCTTCATTCCTTCGTTAGATAGTGGCGGTGCATCACCTAAATTCTTCTGAATAGCTGCCGTCTTCTCGTCGTTTTTCATCAGCCAGTTGATTGCTTTCATTACAGCGTTAACCAATCCGCCGATAGCCTCGCCTAATTTGGTAAACATTGGCAGCATTGCAACCATGCTCTTTTTAAACTCTTCAATCACTTTCGGATCAAGAGATTTCATAAAGCCATCAACAAAGGCGATCCCTTGTGAGTCAGAAAGCCCACTAAGTGCATTATTCAGTTCACGGAATTTAATAACGCTTTCCTGTTGTGCCTGTGTTACCCAGCGCCCTGATTCTCGTTGTTCTCGTGCTGATTGTTCCACTTCTTTAGCGGAGCGTGTCCAGTATTTAGAGGTGAGCATCAAATCATCGCCCAAGTCTTCAAGACGACTACCGATTTGTGCATCTGAATAGCCTTTAGCTACCATTCCCTGAACTGCTTTACTAACCAGGCCAGCAGGATTATCAGCAAAGTCTTTCAAATCTTTCTTAGTTAAGAATCCTTCGTTCATGAGAACGTTGATGCCGCTATCGCCGCCCTTCCATTCACCTTTGCCTGTTTTTTTATCGACTACATATTCAGCCTCATCATAGCTTTTGGTTGCACGCTCACGCACATCTTTCATCTGATCGAGATACTTACGTTTACCTTGATCCCCCATCATTGAATCAACGCCGTTTTTATACGCCCATTGCTCAATATTGTTCATCTGGTTAACGTCTACACCGCCCAGCTTCGCACGGCTATACAATTCTCCCAGCGTTTCAGCATTCGCAAAGCTGTTAGTAACAAATTCAGAAGCTTTGCTCATAGCCATATATGCAGCGCCAGCGCCTAAGCCACCCAGCATAACAGCCGCAGCACCGCCGCCAATACTCCCGCTACCCTTAACAGGTGCATAGGCTTTAGCGTGAGCGTTACGATTGCCATTAATCTTACGTTGTTGCTGTTGTAGGCGTTTCATTTGGCTATTCATACGTGCCAGACTAATAGCGCCTCTTTCATATTGGAGGGCAATTTCTCTAGCCTGTGCAATAGCTTTATATTGTTCCGCTACAGAAAGACGGTGCAATGCGCTAATGCTTGCTCCAACGTCTAAAAGCTTTAATTCAGCCTTCTCTTTCCGTGCTGCCAGGGCTTTTTGTTCTCTTGCAACTACACGTTGAGCGGCTAATTGTGCTTTAGCATTGGCTTTATCTGCCTGTGCTTGCTTTTTAGCAATATCGTCTACGTCTTTTTTTGCTTTAGCGGTTGATTGTTTATGTGTCTTAACACGCAATTCTATATCTTTCACCGCCGCCATTTGTTTACGAAGTTTTTCTACTTCTGCTTTTGCTTTCTCTAATGATGGTCGGTTAACTTCGAAGGTGACAACGTTCGAGAGGCGTGCCACGTTTAGTTCTAACATACTGATTGTTTCCCTGTATTATGATTGTTGTTTGTTATTGTTTTTTAGAACAATAATATTGGATTGCTTCGAAAGTGCTGCACCCGGTCTGAAACACACGCTGCCGCACATTATTTGCATCAATTGAAAGCATTCTGCATAAGGCACTGACATTGATTATTGAGTCATCGCTAATAGCTGCCAGTTCTTTTACAGATTTAAGAATTAATGCCTGTGAATTTTCTGTGTTCATTGGTTTTCTCTCACATATATATTTTTATTTGGATTTGTAGACAGTAGAAAAACAAAAAGGGCAAAGAGATTCGTTACTGTATTTGCGCCTACAGGTTAGTTAATCTCCTTACCCTTATTGCCCCCCGATTATTTCCAGACGTAGGGGAACGTCTTTAACACTTTTTACGCTACTGTGATCTGCACAGAGAAGCCAACACCGTGGTTAACCACAAGCGAGCTATTCTCGGTCACTACGTGCACTGCGTCGCCGCGATTCGATTCGAAAGCATAGCTGTAATACTCTTTAGCGCCTTGAGACAGCAGATCGAAGGAACTGGAAGGAGCGCCATAAATAGATTGGTAAACACCTGCACCTTTAGCGAATTTAGGAACAGCTACAGCGTCTGCGGTCATATGTGCCAGCAGCAGCGGATCAGTCACTTTGATCAGATCAATGTTAGTTCCTGGAATGGTGAAAGTAGTTACACCAGGCAGCAGAGAGCGCACATTAAACACCACGTTTGCATCGTCTACAGGGCTTGCATATTGGAACGCATTAACCATGCCAACGCTGTAACGAATAGCGTTGAATGCCGCAGGCTTACAGAACACAACAACACGCTCAATGGTTGCAGCCTGGCTTTGTGCTTTAGCAATCATATCCGTATGCATCTGGTCAAACTGTTTGAACACAGTCATTGTGTTGGTGCTGGATGCGTCAACGGTTGCAGTCATTGGAGACACACCGAACAGAGTGCTGTAGTCGATCAGAACATCGTCAGTTTTCGGGGTATGCGTCTTGCCAGAGAACAGAGAAGCCGCGAGGATGCTTTCTTTAGTGCGCTGGAATGCAACATTGTGTTTAGCGATATATTCCGCATACAGATCCGGCAGTGTTTCTTCAATAGAGCTTCCGGCTTTTCGTTTGCCTTGCACGTCCTGCGGTGTGATCAGGTCTTCACGCAGGAAATAAGGAATTTCAATCAGCCACTCTTCCGCGTTTTCACGTTTAGTAACGTTATGCTCAGAGCTAAAACGGCTTGTAGGATGGTTGAACAGAGATTCATTGCTCTCGATAAGCTGGGAAACAGCCACTTTGTGACTTTCTACAGGCACAGGATCAGTAAAATCCAGAGTAGACAGCAGATAGTTACGGGTATCGTTTAATTCAAACAGTGGAGCAAGATCAACCACTTCATTTCCGATAATCATTATTATTTATTCCTTCTTAAGATGTGAAAACAGAGTGGAAGCCTTCAAGCTGGAAGCCTTTAGCAGCGAGAGCTGCAATAGCAGCTTCTTTTACAGCGCCTTCGGCATTCAGGGCATCAGCTTTGATGCAAACGAGTCCGGCATTAGCACGAAGCACGTTAACTGTTTTATTTGAATCAGCAGTTACGAAGTCAGACACAACGACAAGAACATCAGCGCCGCTAACATATTTAGCGCCGGATGAATCAATGAGGTCGCCGCACGTTACATCTTGTGCAAGTGCTGCAAATTTTTTGCTTTCTACAGCCGCGTAAGGGTCGGTTGCATAGCTCACTACGTCAGTGATGCTTTTACGATGTGGGAAAACATCGCTTAATTTTAAAATAGCCATTATTTTTCCTTAGATTGTTTGATTTGTTGAGCTTTAGCATTAATCAAATCTTGGTGAGATGGTTTATTGCTGTCAGCCTTATAAAGACGTTCACACTGTTTCTTTAATTCTGTAGGAGTGATGCCAAGCGCGTAGGCTGTAGCATTCAACACATCCTCAGTTAGTGTTAACTTTTCATTGCCATATTTCAGGATAATTTCTTGTTTCATAAAATAACGATTCCGTTATGTTCCGAGTAATAAAAAGCCCCAGGCTATAAGAGGTTCAATCAACAATAGCAAGGGGCTTATTTATTTTGTATCGGGCAAAATACATATTGTGATAAGTCAACTTTGAGGAGGTTTAACGTTATCTCTAAGAATACTTTTATAAATACGCTTAGAGATATGTTAAGGGTGAATAACAGGACCGCAGGAGAAATTGGCTCTTAGGAGGGGCCAACCCTTTGGAATCTACGATCCTGCTATTCGATGCGGGGGCTAAACCGCTGCCTGTTTTTGCTGTGGATGCAACAAAGTAAGGCTTTAAGGAATCACTATTCCAATTCTAATCTACTCACAGATCAAATTTTAATAGGATTAACTACACCAACAGTAATCTACCGTTTCAGAAAATCGTTTTTACAACCAAAGCTTATAGATCCGCATTCTATAAAACCCGTTTTGCTATCAATATTTCCAAAGTTTATTGCACCATTCTTAGCTAAACTCTCTCTACTTGCGGCTAACGCTATGCAGATGATAGTTTTTTGACAACAACTTAATAGATTATTCTGTTACTAACTTCCGTCATTAAATAAGAGTTTAATGATGTTAGTAAATAGTTATAAAATATAACTATCAGTGTAAGGCTCTTTAATGTTTTCGGACAAAATAAGGAGCTTTAGGATAAGCATAGATGAAAAATAAGAGCGGGAAGGGCAAGGAGATAACACCTACCCGCTTTTATCAAAATTAAGCACAATGCCTAACAACATTCATCAACACAACGTAGAAACAATCAACAATCAAAGAGGGAGTTATGATTATTCTAAAACTTCTTGAGAGATGGAAGGTAATATTTGTTAGAGGTTAATGCCACTCAACCTTTGAGGCTATCACCTTCCATATGCAGGGATTTATGACAGTAGAAGGATTAACACCAACTAAAATCTTTTTATCTACCCCTAAAATTATTATATAACAAAATCATTATAAATGCAAATAATTTTCATTATCATTTAGAGAAAATAGCACTTTTTGCTAAATCATCTACTAATTGCTGAATCTCTTCACTTGCAACCTTTAACGTGGTGGCGATGTCTGTGATGATTTGATTACACTGTTTTGCATCGTCCTCTGATAGCTCTAAATCGCTCACCAGAGAGATAAAATCGTCAAGGCTTACATTCACCTTCATTAAGCTAATAACGCATTGAGAGAGCGTGTAATCACATAAATCTGAATAGGCTTGATTTATTCTTGTTTGTAGTGAGATAGTCAGATCTAAAAGTTGTTCCATTGCATTGCTAATATCTTCTTCCATTATGCGGCTTCTCCTTGTAATGCATCATTAATCATATTCAATACGATGTTAAAAGGTGTCTTGAGCGTCAGCACTTCATCACGATAACGCTCTAATGCTTCGTAGTCTTCTGTTTCTTTTGCCAGTCGGATTAACTCAGCATAGTTTTTTGCATCAGACAGGATCATCTGAAATAATTGTGTTTCTTGAATATAGCCAATCATTATTTTTCCTTTTTTGAATATTTTCATTGGGCGCTTATACATACGCCCATCATTTTATTAGTTAGAACGTTTGTTAGAAGCTAATGTATCTTCTAAATGAGCCATCAGATCGACTTCCGATGCACCACCTACACAATTATTGAAAGCGTTAAATCCCAAAAAATGATGATAGGAGCTAAACCCTAAAAGCTGCCAACGTTTCAGAGTGCCATCAGAAATGATAGTTTGTTTTCTTGTTCTTGGGCGAAAGTAAACGCCTGGCATTGACTGGATTATTTCTAATTCTTCATCGCTTAATTCAGGGGATTCTGTTTCAAGAATAAATATTATCTCTTCCCCTGGAATTTCGTTATTGGTGTGTGTCGGTGGACGTTGTCTTGTTGAATTGAAGTTACTGTTTTTTTCAATACGTTTTAAGTTGTTCTTCTTCTTTCTTCCCATTTTCCCTCTTTTTATGTGGATTATAAAAACTGAATGCCATTGTTACGATGAATATCGCCATAAATGCATTTGCCATATGTATTGCCCGATCTGTTGTTATTGATTGTTTGTGATGTTATAAGTCATTTATTCTCCTTAGAAGGGTAGTGAATCATATATTGTGCTCTCACTTTTGAGATCAATTATCAAAGAGTCAAAATCATTTTCACAAAGATAGATATTCTTTGAATCTAATGCTCGTTTTACAAAATCTTCTGTTTCTTCGTGTGGTGGTTTCTTCTTATCAAGGGAAAGAAGCCAAGTAAAAATTTCGGGCCGCTCAGGGAACGCTGATTCCTGTGTTTCCTGCTCAATAGAGTGTGTCGCTTCTAATGTTTCCTGATATTCAGGTGCAGCCCGTTCTACGTTTACAGCGAATTTCACGTCTTCCGGTGGTGTAATGTGTGCATCTGTGAGAGGGAGAGCAGTATAAACAAGGGATGTAATGTTAGGATCAGAGTGCGGGGATGTATCTAATAACCCCATCTCCTTAAGATCTTTAATCTTACGTTGAATCGTTGATACCGAAGCCTTAAAAATCTTAGCTAATGTCTCGTGACTTTCGTAACAATTAAGATTGTTCTCCTGATAACTAAGAAATCGAAAATAAAGCACAATGTGTAATAGCTCTAAATCTTTTCCTTGAGGCAATTTATCAGAGTAAATCTTCGAGATGTTATCGAACGTGTCATAGTGTTTTGTAAAAGTTGGTTGGTTAATCATTAAAAAATCTCCTGTATGTAATCACGCTCTACGGCGCTACTATGGTGATAAAAATCACTTGCTTTTATTTGAGAGTGTTTCAGCCTCTCTTTTCAACATATCAAGAATGTAATCTGTAACAGTGATACGTTTACTTCTTGCTTCTTTAAATAACACCTGAAATACTTCATCAGGAATATGAAAGCAAGTGCGTGGTTGTCTTTTCTTTTCTGTAGTTTCGCTCATAGTTTTCTCCTTCTCTTGTTATTATTCTTTCTCTGCCTCTGCCTTACGCAGTTCATCAATAATTTTTAGTGCATCGTCAAAGCATTTTTCACGCTCTGGATAACCTCGACTCCTTGCCATATTACGATTCATTACTATTTGATGTCGTGTTAGCTCACCTTTTTTAAATGCCTCTACGACGCGTTCCGATGTAAACCATTTCATAAAAAACTCCTTATTCAGTTAAAAGAAATAGACACCTTGCAAGCCTTGGGCTTCAAAGTGCGGTGCATTGGTTTAATTACTTAGAGGATAAGAATATTTTCCTGTCCCTTTAATACCTATTATTACATATAAAGAAACATTTGTCAATACCTTTTCATAAAAAACCTGATCTTTTTCATGCGCTTACATTTTTTCTTATCAATTCGTGCTCTCCTGTGTGGTGCTATTCTTCATTATCCGCTAAAACGCTCTAAAACGCATTCTGACGAGATTTTGATAAAAACAATACATTCCCTTATGTAGAGGTTGTTTTGCTCGCCTACGGCTTGATTTAAGCGGTAGAAACTCATCTACTACCTAACATCTTTAAACCATATTTTTCTTTTTTGTCTGTTTGATGGTTGATCTATAGTTATGCGTTAGCATCCCCAAAGGGGTAACGCTACCCTAATTGCATTCGCAAGAACATTGCACAAGAAATTTATTTTAGATGATTGATGATCGTTAGATGGTAGTTAGTTAATTATCGTTCTGCGCACAGCGCAAGACTATTTAGCCTTACGCAAGCCGTAGGCTATTTGCACATAGTAGATTACATATTCGTTGTGAGCGGCATTAGCGAACATAGATCTACTAACTAACATCAACAAACAAAAACTATGTGTTATGACAAGCAGTCTAACGACTAACACTCTAACTTGTGCAAGGTTCTGGCGAATGCCAATAGATTAAGGGATAGTCGTTAGACTCCCCTAACGGGTATCCCTATAATTATTCTTAAAAGATAAAAGAATTTATTAGTATTATAGATGTTAGTTTTATTATTAGTATTATTAAAGTAATCTTATTGTCAGTCATCGTGACCGACCCCCCCCGGTCATCGTGACCGACCCCCCCGGTCATCTGCCGATGTAACCCATCGTTACATCCAACGGGTATCCCTATAATTATTCTTTAAAGATAAAAGAATTTATAAAAGATAATTTAATTGTAGTTTGATAGTTGATCTAATAGGTAACAAAATTCTGTAGGGGATAGTTCACAGTGACCTACCGTTACATCCATCACATAACATCTGTGCAATGATCTTCTTATAATCAGTAAAAGTGTTTCTTGCTATCTAAAACAGGCTTAAATTCAATGTAATTGATGATTAATCCCTATGTAATTCCATACTAAAAATTCAATGAAAAGTGGCTTAAAAGAGCAATGTTAGCTTTCTTCACTTTTACATCACTTTCGCAAAGCCTTGTGTAATGCGGCTTACAGAGCACTATCAGAAATTGTTGATTAAAAATCAATCTATTATTTGTCGAACAAGTTTCTTTCACGTGTTGAAAATTTATGTTTAAATTTGCTTTCAATCTTTAATGTGCAATCACTATCAACATAAAAATAAAAACCTTCTATTATATTTCATAGCATACAAAAGTCAATAGAAGCCCTCTCGTGCTCCTACGTAAAAAATCCACCACTTTTCCCCTGATACATCAACTCAAGGCGTTCTATGTGTTCCTTAGTGCATATTACGTTTATTATGTTAAATGGATTTTGGCCTATATTTTGACCTGCACCCGCATAAACACTGGTTTCATCGCTTACAGCCCTTGTGAGACGTGGTGCTGTTTCTAGCATCTGATCCGACATAAAACCGATCATTCTCGTGTTTAGTGAAAGTTTAGTGAGAGACATTACAGAAAGGCTTTCTGTGTAATGATTTAATAGGTAAAAACGATGTTGATTACGCAAGAAAATTCCTTGCTGATATTTGGGGATTCTGGATTTTCCAGATCGGGGGGCGCTGAAAATCGCGTTAAGCACCTCTCGCAATCTAGCCATAAGGGAGGGGATATAGGTATTTAGATGTATTTATAGCTATTTATGGGTATTTATTTTTTATTTACCTTTATTTAAAAATAACCTTATAAACCAATAAGATACACAACTATCTGTTTATATTTTAACCAATTAAATCAAGTTTAATACCCTTAAATCACCTAAAAATAGCCTTAAATACCCCAATAATTAATTTTAAGGCTTTCCGTGTTCTCTCCTGCATTATGAAAATGCAAAATAAGGCACAAAAAAAGCTCACAGACGCATTAAACACACATCACCTATAATCCCTATACCAAGCAATGAAAACAGCGTTAGAATGCGCCCTGTTGCGTTCTGGAGATTTTCAGAAATCCTCTCTAAGCCATTTCAACTCACTAAGGAGTTTTCTTTCTTCGTTCTCTCTCTGTTTACGCTCTAGCCAGGCTTTTCCTTCTGGCGTAGACAGGAACTTACGAGCGTGAATCTTGCGGTTATTACGTTTGATAGCTGCAATGTTTTTCATCGTTTGCCTCTGTATTCATATGAAAATTAACAAGTTACATACTACACAGGGAGACTACGCATAAAACACAATACAAGTAAAGATACATTTTCAAGACAATAGGAGCCATAAAGCGCCTTTGATGGTTATACCAAAAAATAAGCGCCGTAGGCGTATCCACTAAAAAGGGCTTTTTCACAAAAGCTATGAAGTCTTAGCAGTTCTTCTCTTATCAGGCACCCGTTGTACTCCGGTGGACGAAACCGTGCTAGAGCTTGATTCTTTCCCGATCAAGTTAGGTTTTGAAGAGGTGGGCTTTAATCCACTATTGCACTTAAAACTCTTCCCATCATTTAGCCTGTTTATCCTCTGCAACGTCTCACGACGTGTAGCATCATTGGACACCGCGCCAGGTGTGGAACATCTTGCTAAGAGTTTTGGTAGAAGGTTTAGAGACGGTGGCACGTCTTCCAGCTTCAAAGGAACTTGTTACGAGGTTGAGCCTGGGAACTACTCGCCCATACGTGTTACACTACCAAAGCCCATAACAACGTATAGGCGTTTGTAAGTGATAACAGAAGATACAATTTCTTAGAGAAGTTAAGCTAAGTTATTGATTTTCTTGATGGTGCCGATAATAGGAGTCGAACCTACGACCTTCGCATTACGAATTATAAGAATCCGCTTCTAATTCAAAGCATTACCCCATCAACACTGCGCTCACACGTCCCACCACATCAAAACATGTAAAGCCTTGCAAGCCATTGCGAGGCCTTATGTGTCTCAGTTTTGTCCCACCTTGTATTACGACTTGCATAGCCAATGAAGATAAACGTGACGACAAACGGCGCAGCAGTCTTCTTTTCTTTCACGACTTCTCCAGCATGCATACCTTTCTGCCATGACTGAAGTGAATGCCTGTTATGAGCAAGGATTGGCCCAGATGAATCGCCCTGGACTGTTGCGATCGTGAAGCCATAGACTGGGCCGCAAGCACGGGAGGTTACGATAAAGCGACAGTGCAGGATGTCATGTTAGGAGCGATAGAAAAACGCTTTGGCGATAAAGTACCGGAACAGTCCATCCAGTGGCTGACAGATAACGGTTCAGCGTATAGAGCGCATGAAACACGGCAGTTCGCCAGAGAGTTGAATCTGGAGCCCTGCACAACGGCAATCAGCAGTCCTCAGAGTAATGGAATTGCAGAAAGGTTCGTGAAAACGATGAAGGAAGACTACATCGCGTTCATGCCGAAACCGAATGTAAGAACGGCATTGCATAATCTTGCAGTGGCGATCGAACATTACAATGAAAACCATCCGCACAGTGCGTTGGGTTATCGCTCTCCGCGAGAATATCGACGTCAGCGGGTAACGTTAACTTAAGATACACCCCCTGTCTGGAAATAAGGGGGCAAGAACAATGATCAGATTCCCTGGTGAGTAAGAATTTTACTTTCTGAACTCCTCTGAGAGTATTGACTTGGAGAAACACCAAAATAACGTCTAAATACATAAGTAAAGTATGAGACACTGGCATAACCACAGACCTTAGCTACTTTACTAACAGGATAACAACGAGTGCTGAGTAAATATTCAGCCATTTGCATCCTCTCATCAAGTATGATCTTACTGAATGATACCCCCTCTTCTTTCAATTTCCTCTTTAGTAAACTTTCGCTGAGATATAATCTTGATGATATATCCTTAAGATGCCATGGTGCAGATAAATCCGTATGAATAATCGTTTTAACTTTAGCCCCTGTGCTTTTCAAACATCCAAACAGAAATACTCCAAATTGTTTTTCAGAAGAAAATGCAGAGAGACATGTAAAAGCAATAGACTCATCAAAAATTTCTATATATTCAGCACAGTGATTAGCCCAACTAATTAATCCTTTAATTAAACTGAAGTCAGCAAAGTTTATTTTTAAATAAGATGGATATTCCCTACAATCAGAAATATCCCTTAAGTTATTAGCTTTCAAATAGCGACTAATAAACTCAGCGCCAAAATCCGCCACTATCACTCTTTCAGGATATGTCAGGAAAAAATCTCTATAGCTAGAGTCGACAAGTACAGATAAACCTCTATCCAGAAACACTCTCTCTTTTCCGAAATAAACATCAAAGGACTCCAAAATCAATATAACTGAACATGTAGTTGCCATATCATCCACCCAATTTAACTGAAACCAGGATGAAGTATATGCATATAAAGTTCACTTTGCCAAACTTCAGTATAAAAAACCACACAAAAAATAGGGTGTGATAAAAAATACCGTAAAAATAAAGCAAAGGATTATAAATTCCGTTACAGTTACAAATGATACTAAAGAAACAATTCCTTAGAAAACCTTATTTACAGCCAATAAGTAAGACACTTATATGATATCAAGTTTTCATAAAACATAACTAGGCTAAATAGCTGCGCCTAATACCGCTACACTTTTGCCAGCCCATGTTTGCCTCCGGGTATTGACCCCTTCTCTACGCAACTTCAGTTCCCACCACCAACTTTGCGGCAGCTTTGTAGGATCAATGTCTAAAAGAATAATGGTGACCGATAAGAAAACGACTGAATAACTGCAGATTTTCGCTCGAAACCTTCCTGTCAGATCCATAGCGAATCAAGTGCTGAATGTCACAGTATCGAACAGAAAACAGTGACGATCTAACCCTTCAAGAATATTCTACGATTGTTCTGTTTAGGAAAAGCAAGGCGGGAAGTCGGGAGATAAGTCATTGATAAAGTGGCGGAGAGAGGGGGATTTGCCCCCCCGGTAGAGTTGCCCCTACTCCGGTTTTCGAGACCGGTCCAATCATCAAACGAAACATAAAATTAATTCACATTATGAGGAAAAGTATCTTTTTTGTACTTGTAAATTCAAAGGCTTAGCCTCATTTCCCCGATGGTTTTCTCAACACTACTGCTTGTGAGCCCTTGCAATGTTCATTAATATACGTCTCACAAATAATTCATAGATAT
>OBZI01000549.1_pt1 | contig 14743 bp, 16 predicted proteins | sample 1476911 | NCBI WGS metagenome assembly OBZI01 (sample SAMEA2580238, study PRJEB22360) | human gut metagenome | biome: human gut; feature: human-associated habitat; material: faeces | place: Denmark | collected 2008/2010 | reverse complement strand
TCTCCACGAAGGTCGTGGGATTCACGACGAACTTGTCGTCGATGTAGCCCACGCGGCAGGCGCCGATCGGGCCGCGGAAGGGGATGCCGGAAACGGCGAGGGCGGCGGATGCGCCGAGCATGGCCGGAATGTCCGGATCAACAGCCGGGTCGGCCGAGAGAACGTGAATGATGACCTGCACTTCATTGAAGAATCCGTCCGGGAAGAGCGGGCGGATCGGACGGTCGATCAGACGGCTCGTCAGCGTTTCCTTTTCGGAGGGACGGCCTTCGCGCTTGAAGAAGCCCCCGGGGATGCGGCCGGCTGCGTAGGTCTTTTCAATGTAGTCAACGGTAAGCGGGAAGAAGTCCTGACCGGGCTTGGCTTCCTTCTTGCAGACGACCGTCGCGAGAACGACCGTGTCATCCATGCGGCAGATAACGGCGCCGGTGGCCTGGCGAGCGATTTCACCGGTTTCGAGCGTCACGTCATGATCGCCGAAACGGAAGCTCTGAGTGGTCTTATTGAACATCGTCATCGGGAATGTTTCCTTCTGAAGAAAGTCCTTTCGCTGACGTCTTCATGTCCGGTCTTCACCGCAGGATTACTGCATATCAGAAAATTCCTGCGGCACGCTGCGGTCTGAGGGTTCTCAAGGTTCCCAAGAGCACTCAAATCGCAACGCGCATTCGAAGGCGATTGGAGATGAAGGGGTATTTCGTCAACGATTGGACAAGGGGTTATAGATGCGACTACGGCCTGTCGAAAATCGGCAGGCCGTGGTCAGGTGAAACTCTTTCTCGCTTACTTGCGGAGGCTGAGCGTATCGATCAGCTTGCGGTAGGCGTTGAGGTCCGTGCGCTTGAGGTAGTCAAGGAGCTTGCGGCGGCGCGAAACCATGCGAAGCAGGCCGCGGCGGCTGTGGTGATCCTTGGCGTGCACCTTGAAGTGCTCGGTAAGGTGGTTGATGCGGGCCGTGAGAAGAGCGACCTGGACTTCAGGAGAGCCGGTATCGCCTTCGGCGCGCTGGAACTTAGCAACGATCTCAGACTTGGTCAGTTCAGACATGGATATTCCTGTCAAAGATGAAAGAACTTGCGGACACGAGCGTTGTGACTCGAGCCGTGAAAGCGGGCATTTTAGACATCGAGCGAGCGACGTGCAAGCGCAACAGTCTTTATTTTTTTATTCGCTCGATATCCAAAACGAAATTAAAGGAGGGTCACCGATCGTCGGACTTGCGGAAACGCTTTTCAAGCGCAGCGACGAAGCGCGAAATCGTGAGCGTGAGCGTGAGGTAGATGATGGCAACGCAGGTCCAAATTTCAAGCGTGCCGTAGGTCTCAGCAATGATGAGCTGCCCGGAGCGCGTGAGTTCTTCAAAGCCGATTACCGAAACGAGGGACGAATCCTTCAGCATGGCAATGAATTCATTGCCGAGCGGCGGAATGATGCGCTTAAAGGCCTGCGGCAGCACGATGTAGCGCATGGTCTGTCCGTAGGTCATGCCGAGAGAAAGACCGGCACGGAACTGCCCCTGAGAGATGGACTGAATGCCGCCGCGGAAGATTTCGGCAATGTATGCGCCGGAGTTAAGCGAACAGGCGGTAACGGCTGCGATAAACGGGTCAATGCGGTGGCCGATGATATTGGGCAGCGCAAAGTAGATGATGAAGATCTGAATGAGGAGCGGCGTGCCGCGGATGCAGTCGACGTAGACCTTGGCGGGAAGACGCAGGAGCGGGGACTTGGAAAGCTGAGCAAGGCTCGCAACGAGACCGATCAGGAGGCCCAGGCCCACGGCAAGGGCCGTAATTTCAAGCGTCAGACCTGCGCCTCGCAGAAGGAGCGGAATGCTGTGGATGATTAGGGAAAAATCAAATTCCATGGCCTTCGTGGTGTATGAATGGGGGTTGATGAATGAGTGCGGTGCTCTATTTCAGCTTCGGGCTGCCAGTGTGAAATGAGCTGCAGGATTCTACACAGATGTAGTATCACGAACGCGGTCGACCGGCTTTCGATCGACCGCGTCGTGCGGAATACGTTAAAGATTCAATGACAAAGCGCAAATACGGGCGCTTTGATCGTTCGAATTATTCCTGGAACCACTTCTTGTAGATCTTGTCGACTTCGCCGGAAGCCTTGAGTTCTGCGTAGGCCTTGTTGAGTTTGTCAAGCAGAGCCGTGTTGCCCTTCTTCACGCAGAAGCCGAACTCTTCAGCATCGGCAATGTAGGGCGGAATCGTGAGCTGCTGGGCAGCCTTGGGCTGATTCTTAAGATAGTAGGCGAGCACGGGGCGGTCGAGCACAACGGCCGAGGCGTTGTGCGAGAGCAGATCCATGAAGGCTTCGCTTGTCGTATTGAAGCTCGAAACCTTGGCGCCCTGAATGTCCTTGGCCTTATCTGCGCCGGTCGTGCCGATCTGGACGGCAAGGCGCTGGTTCTTCAGGTCGTCGAACGTCTTGAACTTTTCTGCGTCCGTGCGATGGATCAGCATCGAGAGACCGGACGTGTAGTAGGGCGTCGTAAAGTCAACGCGCTTCTGACGTTCCGGCGTGATGGAAACGCCGGCAGCAACCACATCAACATTGCCCGTCATCAAAGCCGGGATCAGTGCGTCAAAGCCCATGTTGAGAATCTGCACGTCAAAGCCTGCTTTCTGACCCACTGCACGGATGAGGTCCATGTCAAAGCCCGTGTAGTCCTTCGTCTGCGTGTCGAGGAATTCAAACGGCGCAAAGGTGGGTTCCGTGCCGACGCGAAGCAGGTCGCGGGCCTGAGCCGCGGCGGCCCCGATTGCAAGAGTGGCGGCAGCGCATGCGCAGAGGACGATTTTCTTGAACTGCATGATGAATGTCTTCTTTTTTGAGTTGAAGGATTAAGGGCGCTGCGGCGTTCAATTGCGGAAATTTCCGGTATGCGGAGTCCGAGCGTCGTCACTTAAATGTGAGGTTCAATGCTTTGCATCTTAATCAGCTCGAAGAACTTTGAACGCCTTACAGATCTCTGCGGGGCATAAAAAAACACGCGCATTTGCCGAAACCCTTGTAGCGGGTTGTTTGCGTGAAGATTCGTTGAAAGAATGCGCGGGGCGCGTCGACAGCAAATATCAATATGTCGACAAAAAAGGCCTGAAAAAAAGCGCAGGCTTTCACGAAACCTGCGCCTCGATTTGCGGCTTGACTTCGATTGATTTTTTATGCGCTGGCTGCTGCGTCGCTGCTTTCTGCGGGTTCAGCCGTTTTGCGCCAGGCAGGCGTTGCCTTGGCCTTCTTTTCTGCAATATCCAGAATGCGTTCGTGTTCAGCGAGCTCTTCGGGCGAGGCCTTAATGACGATGCTGGCATCGAAGGCAGGCATCGGGGGAAGGTTGTCAATGTCTTCGTTGACGAGCGTAAGCGTGTCCTGTCCGCGTGAAAGCGACAGATAAACCTCAGCGAGCAGCTCCGCGTCGAGCAGAGCGCCGTGGAGCGTACGGTTGGAGTTGTCGATTTCGTAATAACGGCAGAGACTGTCAAGACTTACCGCACGGCCAGGCAAAAGCTTTTTGGCGAGCTTCACCGTATCAATGACCTGACAATAGTCAGAAATCTTTCCGCGGCCGCAGCGGCCAAGCTCCATATCGAGAAAGCCGGTGTCGAATGCTGCGTTGTGAATGACGAGTGTGGAGCCCTTCACAAAATCAATGAACTTATCGGCGATTTCGGCAAACTTCGGCTTGTCCTGCAGGTATTCCGTCGTAATGCCGTGAATGGCGACGGCCTCTTCAGGTACCTCGCGTTCCGGATTGACGAAAATCTGCAGATGATGTTCATCAGTGCTTCGCATCATGCGGCCTTCAATGGCAACGCAGCCGATTTCAATGATGCGGTCGCCGTTTTGGGCGTCCAGGCCCGTCGTTTCCGTATCGAGCGTGATAAGGCGGTTGGGTGAAGCCATGGGAGATCTCCTCCTGAACCAAATGCTGAAGCCGAGTACGAAAAAGCCCGGCACAATTTTTTTGCCGGGCTAGCGTGCTGGAGCGGGCGAAGGGAGTCGAACCCTCGTCATCAGCTTGGGAAGCTGAGGTAATAGCCGTTATACGACGCCCGCGTTTTACAGGATTTTGAAGGAAGTCTGCTCACTCCTCTTCCTGTGAGGGAGAAATTATGCCCCAAAGAGGTCAATTTTGCCAATTGCCAGCATTGCTTCCATCAGAGGCCGATCAGATCTTTGGGCGACAGCAGGTTAAGCGGCTCACCATCTCACAGCGAATACTTTAATAAGAGAATGCGTTATTAAAGTTTACGCATGAAATCTTTACTAGCAGAAGAGCTTATTAAAGATTTCGACTTTACCGAACGAGCTTTGTGACTAATCGAGGAACTGACGAAGCTTAGAGTTGGCAGTTTTTTGAGTACACCTAGACAAGACTTTCTCTTGACCGTGGAAAACGAAAAAATATCGATTTTTCGTCAGCTTACCCACCAAAACATCCACCAATGCGAATGCGATCTGCGGAGACTCAAGGAGACGAAGTAAGGCGGTGTTCGCTGATTATTCTGAAGAAAATAAAAAATCCGATGCTGCATAAAACAGCATCGGATTTGAATCTGGCGGAGGAGAGGCCTCGCAAGTTTCTTATGAAATAAGGGATCTACATGTGCTTGATGAATTTACCCACCAAAGCACCCACCAAAAGAAAATTGACACGACACCTACAATCGACGTACGGACATTTTTTTGTTAGGGTAACCTCATCTACAAAATATAGTGGGAGGAGGCATTCTAACAATCATCATAATCTTCTTATGAGGATCTGAAATGTTAAAAAAAGTTGCTATATGGAGTACGGCTGCATCTGTAGGATTGATAACCGTCGGATGTGCGACTATTGATGGAATGGTGGCTGATAGCCGTAATTTCTTAGGCATCCAAGATGATGCGCAAGCTACTGAAGCAGTGAAGCCCACTACTCAGAAAACAGAATCTGTCAAAGCAAGCACTAAAAAATCCGCTGATCAAACAAAGACAGCAAAACAAATTAAGACAACGAAACCAGTAAAAGTTGCTAGAACCGAAGAAGAAGAAATCAAGGCAATACAGGCGAATGTCGATGCTGTGTTAGCCAAGAAGAAGGCTGATGCAGAAAAGAAAAAAGCTGAAAAAGCCGCTAGAGAGGCATCCTGCACCACTCTGGTTGAAAGACTCAAACAAGAAGATAGACAGTATCTTAGTGAAGAACTATATGCCAATCTGAAAGAGGCTAATCTAACTTGTACAAATATAGAAAAAATTAAAGATACAAGTATTGGTGGCTTTATTCCTGTAATAGAAAAATGTCGCACTCAAACCAATCTTACAAAAGATGACGTAAAAAATTATACATCATTCTTGTCTGTATGTAGAAAAATATTTGATAAAGATATTGCGAATAAATTTAATCTAAATATTCAAAATAGACAAAAAGCATTGATGGATTCCTTGGAAAAGGACGGAAGCTTACGCGGCAAATTCCCAAATGAAGACGATAGAATTATTGCAATACAAACTAGATATAGAAAACAACTAGAGCAAGACAGGCAATGGGGTGAGGATTTCGAAAAATTAACCAACTTGCAATGGAAGCCATTTAATGGATATGTCGTTGGCAATGAGAGTTATAGTAGTAATTTTGTAAGAGAATTTGGCAAAACTGGAAAGCTAACTTTAGCCGAACGAGGTCGACTTAATTGCCACGAAACTGCATATCCTGGCATTTTATATTGCGGAAAAATTCAAGTTGATACCGTTGATGAAATCAATATTTTGGAAAGTAATCTTCGCTGGAGATTAGCTGCTGCAGGGTTCCCAGATACCCCTCGAATTCCTTATGCATACATCTTTAAATTGGAAAATCAAAAGTTATCTGTAAGAGAATTAAACAATGGAAATTATGAAGTATACAATAGGGGCTTGAGAAATGTAGCAATTGAGTTAGGAATTGATAGGATTTGGTGGACAGCTAATCTATCAGATTTAATGAAGTAATTAAAGGTGTTAATTATATTTTTGAGGTTAAAATGAGTGCATATGATACTTTGACTACCAATCAGAAATTGTCAATAGAAGCTAGACTTGGGAATGAAACAAAGTCGGCAGGTGTTGCTTACCTTTTATGGTTTATGTTTGGCACACTGGCAATTCATTGCTTTTATCTTGGACAAGTTAAAACAGGAATACTTAGACTTATAATTGGTATTTTAGGGTGGTTCGAATTATTCTCTGGTTTGGGTTCTGCCCTATTTGGGGAAGGAGGAAATAAGCAAGAAGGTGACGACATTATATGGGGCATTATTCTTTTGGCTATTACTTGCATTTGGATGTTGTGGGATCTATTTAGAATGCCATCATATATTCGAAGTCAACAAGCTAAACGACGTGAAGAATTAGCTTTATCCTTGTTACCTAAGCCTGAATCAAACCCTGATATTTCTGAAGTAAAAGAAAAGGTCGAAGATGATAATGAAAAAAATATTGCTTAGCTCTCTGCTGTTTCTTACCGTCTGCGTTGCTCATGCAGACGATCGACGTATTTTTATGCGAAACATAGACATAAGCTTAGCTGGTCAAGGCTATTGTTCCTATATTTTTAGCCTAATGGCAAGTGATCCTTTCGATAATCCATTAGAGATTGAAATAGGTTTTTATCAAGGCAATAAATTGGCATCAAAAGGAATGATGGAGGTTAAACCATTTGGACATGCTCGAGCAAATCAAAAGCAATATAGCTTTGCTGAATGCTCATGTGAATTCGATGTAAGTGAAGCAAAGGTTTTGCGTATATGGGAGATTGAAAACGATAAAAAGACACCACTATCTCTTGACGTTATTGTTCCTGATGAGATATTCAAGCCTATTGATGTCGTAAGGTAATAAATAATGATGTTAACAAGGGAGGGGGGGGGGGTTTCTACCCCCCCCCCCTACATTAAATAAAACAATCTGTCTCATCAAGGATAACTATATCTTTAAATAAATTCTTTAATCGAATATGTATTTTTCTTGTTGTAGCTACAAAGATAGAAACTTTAGGGAACAATCTATTTAATGCTTTCAAGGTGGTTTTTATATCATCTTCGTCATATACCTCAACCTGTATGAAATCAGAGAAGGTATCGAGCAATTTTTTTCTTGGATTTGCGACATAAATAATCATTTCACGATCTTCTGATGCATAGCACTTATCAAATATTGGGGAAGCTACATCGGTTGAGAGTAACTCAAAATCCCTATCTTTTTTTAGATTGTAGACCTTAGCTTTAATAAAATCGTGATTCTTCTGAATCGGTAAAAAATAAGAGTTTACCATTTTGATAGAAAATCGGTTGAAGTTAATCTACTAACAGATCTAACAGGTCTAACGGGTCTAGCACTCAATACGACATGCGTTTATTACCATCGTTAATTTATAGATGTTATTTATAATAAATAACATCTATAAATGATAAGGTGAGGAGTGTCTTCAAAGACCCGTTAAACCCGTTAGAGCCGTTAGAGGTTTTCATGATGGTTGTTTATACTGATTTGGGTAAATTCCATCATCGATACTACATTATGAGTTTCAAAATTAAATTTTCCGATTCCTTAAATGAGGAGGAAGTTATGATTAATTTTGCTAAATATATAGCGCCCAAGTAATTTATAGGGCGCCTTATATATTATCTATATCCTGAGCATGCTCGTTTTAATTGGACAGTTAAATATCCCCTTTTGTTATTTTCCTGCGATAGCTGTTTGGGTTTTATATCGAAAGTTGCTAAATTACGAGACAGTTTTGTGCAACTTAATTCAATATAATCAGGCATATTGTTAAGCTCCTTAATAAGTTTTGACGTAGTAATCCAGTCTTGTTTGTTCTTTTTTGCTATTTCATAAACAATGTGTAATAGTCTCAATTCTGGAGATAAGGTGGAAGTTAAGCACATTTGACATGCATTTTTGCATATTCTCTGTGTATTTCCATCTGCCATACATTCAAGCATTGCCCATATCGGTTCGTAGCAGTCAATCTGTCGATCATTAAATTCGTTAGGAAATTCTATTTCTCCTGAATCCGTTAATTTCCGCACTTCCTCACCGAATCTAATACTGAGTGTATAGAATCGTTGTCTAATCGACTTAAACTCTTCTTCGTGTTGTTTGAACTTGATTCGTTTCTTATTTGCGAGATTTTCTGGTTTGCGCATAAGATAGATAACAATGCTGCGACTAGTTAATGTATCGTAGAGCTGTTCAGATTTAATTCCAGCAATAGCTTTAAATCCGAAACAATTATAAGTTTTAACGTTATCACTGAAGCCGCCGTTAATATTACTGGCTGAACGAAAAACTTTACCACTTCGAGTATTGCCATTGTTCAAAATTGAAGAAAATCCATCTCGATCTTTCAAATATTGATCGACTTCATCCATAAGTAAAGTAGGCGAGCCTTGATCCATCAAGCGGAACACTGAAGCCGAGGTACAATCTCCAGCTTTAATTGGAAATCGTACAAGTCGTTCTAAGAATTCCAGTAATTTCGTTTTCCCACAAGCTTTAGTTTTTGAGGTGATTAACAGATATGGAACAAGATCAAGAGAATCTACAAACCATGTTGAGGCTACCCACAGACTAATAACAATAGCTTCCGATTCACTCATCCATACGAACTTTTTCAACAGATCAATACAATTATTGAGCGTTTCTTTAAATGAAACATCCTCTTCACAAAGCGGAGGAGGAATGAATTTCAGTTGTTTGCTTTGCTTATCCTGTGAGCAGATCTTGTCAGGCTTGATAGGGGATTGGGCAATATCTTTGATCAATACGAATGGAGGTTTACTCATTTTAATACCCCTATAATTCTATAATAATCATTGAAATCAGATGTAGTTCCATCTTTAAATGATTTTTTCATTTCATCTGTAAATGACGGCACAGCAATCTGCGCTCCTATTTTATAAGCAGCTTCGTTTGCTTCTTGTTCACCGTTACCAACATCTGCAAGCACATAAATAAGACGTGTGGGGAATCGATCACGCATTCGTTTTGCAACAGAAAGCAAGTTTCCGCAACTCATGGCCGCTACGACAGGGAAATGATTCACAGTTTCTACGCTGATTGCTGTAGCGACACCTTCAGCAATACCTAACGGCTTATCACTACGAATCGTTCTTGCGTACCAATAGGCGCCAGTAGTCTTATGTCCTTTAATGAACCTTTTGTTTCCATTGGCATCGATAAATTGCATCGAGACCATGTGTTTTCCGATCACAAGGGGTATGCAGAGCAACGGTTCTGTTAAATCCCACGGTGCCCAACGAAAAATTACTTGAATTTCTTCACAAGAGACTTGCCGGATCCTTTTTGTCGGTTTGATGCATTTGCGTTCACAGTAAGGGTGCGATTTCACAGGTTGAGCTTTTTCCCACAACTTTTTTAATCTCGGATCGTGCTCTGGGACACAAACCTTGCTGTTCATCGTGATTTGATCGGTAGGAATATGGGCATCACGCCAAATTCCCTGCGATCTTGTTTTGAAATTCGTAACGCAACCACCACTTCCATCAGGGAAAGTGTAGATGTTGGCGTCGCCTTTACCACGAGGATCCCCCGTTATATCCAAACGATGATTTTTCCCCGGTGCCGGGTATATACCGTCGAAATCAATCCCGACAGCAAGACATGCCTCTTCGGCAGTGATGAATAATGACTTCATGTCATCACTCCTTTGCCACCCCTATCCGTGACCGTGATACAGTCCTGGATGAAGGGCAGCAATATAAAGTTAACGAACGAGTCAAACATTTGAAGGAGTGACTCGCTTTGTTTTTTTGGGTTTGCTCCCTTCATCTCTTTGCTATAGCCGTCTCCTCCTTTCGCTTTTGACAGTTCAACCACTCTTGAACTTCATCTGCAAACCACACCGTCACACCCTGCGAAATCTTTCGAGGTTGAGGAAAGTGGCTTTTGTTCTTGCACCACCGCCACAGTGTTGATCTGCTGATCGACAAACTTGTTGCGAGTTCGTTAGCTCTAAGTACGGATCTCTGCATCGCATCTCCTGCACTTGTTCGTTATTCACGAGACAAGTTTGTAGTGGAGATCGGCTGAAAAAAAAGAGTCACTGATGTTATTCGTGACTTGATGAGCGCTTTTACTTGATTGATAGAGGTATGGTGCCCGTGATAAGAGGAGCGAGCATCTTGTCTAGGAAAAACCCTAACAAAAAAACCTATACATACCTTTTTTGGGCTCGAATACTTGAAACAAGCTCTCAAATCTCAAATCTGGAGTGACTTGGATAGCTATTTGAGAACGTTCAAAAAATGAATATAGATGCTACTACCTAATAGAATGTCACTATTGCTTGAAATATCGTAAAATATTTCATCATCGCATTTAATATTGATGAAAGCATCGCAAGTTATAAAAGTTTTTATTCCCGATGTTTTAAATACAATATCACACCAAACTATTTCTTTCTACCTTTTAAATTCTTAGATCCTACAGTTCTTCCTCCCTTATTTTTAGGGCTAAGCATACCTTTTATATCTTGAGGGATGTGCCCAATATTCAATTCTTTAAAACAACCTTTACTATCAAACCAACTTCTAATAGTTTTGATTTTATTCTCTTCTTCTTTATCCCTTGCTTCCTGTTCTTCAACACTTTTTACAGGTGGAAGTGGTAATGGGGTTAATGCTTCCTTCCAAAATAATTTATAACTCTTGTAAAAAAGGCAAATCCAAAGATCAAGTCGCACCCCTCTCACACTTAAAAATTTGCATTGTTCGTAAACCTTGTCAGAGAAAGGTTGATTTTGTTTAGAATCTTCTAACTTGCTTTTAATTTTGGCTAGATCGTTCCTATATTTTTTATTTTCAGTTTCTAATTTTTCATAATTATCACTTAAATATATTAATTTTTGAAGACTGTATTCATTAATGATTGCTGGTAATTTTTCCTGATTTTTGCTGTAATGATTGATGCCCCAAACAATAATCTGAAATACATCAATTGATGAATACCTTGTGATTATGATCGGCTCAAATTCTTCTATAATTTGTTTTATTGGTGGATCTTTAGTGTAGATCATTTTGCCAAGTTGATATTGTTGAAGAATTAATCTGCGACATTGTATATACACCTTTTGCAAGGGGGTGGCATTTTCAAGTGATTTTGTTTGAAAGAATTTAATCATTTCATTAATCAGTCCCTCAATTGTGGGTTGTATTTCAACATATTGCGTAGAAGGCTCGGTACTATCATGAATGCCGTATAAGATTTTATTTTTGACATTGCAAAAATAATATGCTGCATTTTCGATAGTCCATTCTTTTTCTACAATTAGTCTTGCCCGCTCTTTTTGAGAAAGGTTTATTATCTTCATTTATTCCTCCCATTCAGAAGCACAATACATTCCCCACGCTTCCATCATCTCTGCGCGGCTCTTCATTGCTTGATTGCGTTCGTAAGCACCGTTGTACGCGTCGCTAATCTTATGATGCAAGCATAACTCCGCGATTTTGTCGGAAAAAAGACGATGATTTCCCAGCTCATCATCTTGCGCCCACGTACGGAAAGACGCACGTGCGATGCCATGTGGCGTTGCAATAGCAGGTCTCCCCGTACGGGTAACTTGGTTAGGATCGAAATATCCCTTTCCTCCGCTCAGAAGTGACTCAGTGTGCATCTTAAGAGTGACACTGCGTAGAGACATATCCGAAAGAGGTGCAAGGCCAATGGGAGAGGCAAACACATATTTAGTAGGTAAGGATTGAGTTTGCAACGATTTCAGCAAATTGATAGCTTGTTTGCTAAGAGGTACTTCATGGTCACCATTCAACGCTACTTTCATTTTTTCACTAGGGATAATCCAAACTTTGCGCTTGAAGTCAATTTCTTCCCATTTGGCAAATCTGGCATTACCTGAGCGAACAGCAGTCAGGATTGAGAATTCCAAGCACCGTGCAGATATGCTGGGTCGTTTATGAAGATCTGCCATAAACCGTGGAACGTCACGCACGGGAAGCATGCCGTGATGTGAGTCCTTCATCTTCTTGTATTTTGGCAATAGATGTTTAAGAACTTGAGTATCAACAGGATTTTCTACAGTAACAAAGCCTTTTGCTTTTCCCCAGTTAATTACTTGCCGGATGATTTGACGTAGTTTAGAGGTCAGCGCATGGTGTTCTTGCCAAAGCGGAATTAGCACCTCAGCAATATCGTTTGTGGTTAATGCGTTTACTTCCTTGGTACCAATTATTGGGAGAATGTGCTTCCCAAGACGCCCAAGCAGTAGGTCTTTATCTTTTTCCTTCCAATCTGTGGACTGCGCATCAACAAACCACTCGGCAAGTTGTCTGAATGTCAGTTCAGCCAGAAATTTTTTAGATCGTTCCTCCTCTGCCAACTCCTTCTGTTCACGTTTCCAGTCAATCGGATCAATGTTATTCGTGATAAGGCGCCGATAGTCAGCGGCTTTATCTCGTGCATCAGCAAGACTAGTTACAGGATAGTGACCAATGGAAATTTCGCGTCGACGTCCATTGCATGAATACCGAAGGATGAATGTTTTTTGTTGTGATTGCACGCGTACGCACAACCCAATAACACCACCTATGGCGAACACTCCATCATTCTTCAGAGAGCGAACTTGGAGATCGGAAAGTTGCTTGACGATCTTTGGCATAGCGAGTACCCACCAAAAACATTAAGGTCATTGTACTTGCCCACCAAAACACCCACCAATGCGAATGCGATCTGCTGAGACTCAAGGAGACAAAGTGAGGCGGTGATCGCTTGATTATTCTGAAGAAAATAAAAAATCCGATGCTGCATGAAACAGCATCGGATTGAGATTTGGCGGAAGGAGAGGGATTCGAACCCTCGATACGGAATTTCCGTATGCCGCCTTTCCAGGGCGGTACAATCAACCACTCTGCCATCCTTCCATGATGTGCTCGGCTGTGAGTTGCAGCGCCGTGGTGAAGGCTTTGCTGCAGGTTGGGCAGGTGCCCGAAACCGAGAAGCAGGAATATACCAAAGAACGAAAGGTTTGTCACGAGTGACTGAATAAAAAAGACGGCGAAAGTTGAAATTTCCCGTCTTGTGTTTTCGGAGCTGATCAGCATGTCATTGAAGATCTTTGATTATCGCTGTGAAAACCATCACGTGTTTGAGGCATGGTTGCGTTCGGAAGAGGATGTCGGCCCAAGCGCATGCCCGGTCTGCGGCTCATTGGTTCTTTCAAGATTGCCGAGTGCTCCTGCAGTGAAAGCGGCAGAAGCCTCCGCTTCTTCCCAATCCGCGGCTCCTGCTGCGTCTCTTTCTGAACTGCTGACGGCACTGCGTCATGCCGCCATGAAAGCCCGCGATGTCGGCGAGGGTTTTCCGGAAACGGTGCGTGCAATGGCGAGCGGAGCTGCTGCATGCGAATCCGTACGCGGGAAATGCACGCCGCGAGAGGAAGCGGAACTGCGCGCCGAAGGCATTGACGTGCTGGCGCTTCCAAAAGATTGGTTTGAACCAATGAACTGAGAAAAGCCTTTTCTTAAGGTCCTTGCAAACGGCTCGAGGCTAAAATCTTGCCTCGGCTCTTCCAGAAAAAGCCTTGCCGGACGATAGGCTGGAAGTCGGTCCGGTATTCCAAAAAGTCCGCCAATAAATCTTAGAGAGCTGTGCGATGGAACAATTTCCCGCTGCCAAAGAAACCCAACCGCATGGTCCCGCTGATTTGACCGACCAGAGCACCGTCTTCCTGATGCTCGAAGAACTCGGCATCGCTTCCATGCAGCGTGATTGGCTTTAAGCCCACGCACCCGAGGCGGATGACCGCCCCTCCTGCTGAAGCCAATGCACCGGAGTCGGATGACTGCAAAGATGCGGCCGAGCAGGCTGAAGAGTTTTTCGACGACATCGCGAACCTCTTCCTCGGACAGGGCGGCGATGATCGTGTTGCGCCGAACGGCTGGGCGGGGAGTGCACTGACGAAAAATCTTCGAGAAGCGGTTTGTGCCTATGCCGGACATGACGTTTTCGAGAACGTCGATGATGAAGCGGTGGTGCGCCGTACGTTGGATGCGTATCTCACATCGCTCAAACTGCTCACTGAGCAGCAGGAGGAACTCGCGCGCAGCGGCACAAAGATGAGTCCGGCGGAATACATCACACTGATGATCGCCTGGTCCGGCGTCTTCTCGGGTTCCCGTAAGTCTTTGGAGCTCTCCGCGCCTTATAGACCCACCTTCTGAGTAGAAATTTAGGTCAAATGAACTAGTCATTTATCCTAAATGCTCGATAACCCTTAGATATCAGCGTCTGATCAAATGTTGATGTTGACTTTGTAAAAGTCGGTTTCCCTATGCCGGATTCTATCGATACACTCGTTAGAAGTTGGAAATCACCGAAGACCTGAGCAAACACAATCAAGCTCTGAGTAAGCAGAGGCACGAACACCCGCAAAGGATGGCTCGACTTAGGTTTTAAGGGACATCAAGATCCAAGGCAATTCCAACGCATCATCAACCCACTTAAGGAAGATCGTCATGGAATCGCTAAACGGGGTGAATGCAATCACCATCGTATTTGCGGCGCTGTGCATCTTTGCCATCGCATACCGTTTCTACGGTTTGTGGGTGGCGCAAAAGGTGCTCAACATCAATGCGGCGCGCGAAACCCCTGCAAACCGCTTTGAGGACGGCAAAGACTACGTCCCCACTAATAAATACGTGCTCTTCGGGCATCACTTTGCCGCCATTGC